>Ga0307515_10017890_pt1 | contig 12874 bp, 5 predicted proteins | sample 17_EM_MG_FD_194513 | JGI IMG/M metagenome (GOLD analysis project Ga0307515, IMG submission 194513) | Populus trichocarpa ectomycorrhiza microbial communities from riparian zone in the Pacific Northwest, United States - 17_EM | ecosystem: Host-associated > Plants > Roots > Unclassified | place...
GCTGCCTATTATCAAAATTCCCTCCCATGACTATTTTTTTTTTTTTTTTTGAAAAATAACCCCTCATCTTTATCTGTTTGAGATGGTAGTCGTGGTTGTCGTCCTCGATAATTTCATTGGAGCTTGCGCCCCCATCACGAGCGTTATTTTTCCTCTCTAATTATTATTTATGCATATTTTAACGCTAAAGATTTTTCCCCTGATCTTGAAGTGCCAAGTGCCAGTGATAAACCCCCAATCCCCAATGCCCAGATTCCTCCACCCAGTAACACCCCTCCTTGGTTTCTGAGCTCAACCACCATCCCCACACAAGGCCACCAAAAAAATCAATCCAAAACTCCAACCCCCTCAATAGAAATTAGAATGAAAGAAGCATGAAAAGAGAACACTCAAATCTCCATCCTCAACAACTTACTAACCCATCTTCTCTTGCCGCAGGTGGGTATTCTCTTACTAGCACCGGTACTATGACTTCTAATAACGGGAAAGCTAAGACGTGGGAGGAAGAGAAGGGACGTCAAGCAGATGGCGGGATGGATGAACTTTTAGCTGTTTTGGGTTACAAAGTAAGGTCATCAGACATGGCTGAGGTTGCCCAAAAACTTGAACAGCTTGAAGAAGTGATGGGTCATGCACAAGAAGATGGTCTTTCCCATCTTGCATCTGATTCTGTTCACTACAATCCTTCCGATCTGTCTACTTGGCTTGAAAGCATGCTTTCTGAGTTAAACCCAAATCACCATTTCGATCTTTCTGCTGATTCTTTACTTGCTCCTGCTGAATCTTCCACCGTCACTTCCATCGATTTCACCGACCGTAAACATCATCAGCAACCAAAGCTGTTCGAGGAATCTTCATCATCGGAATATGATCTGAAAGTCATACCAGGTAAGGCTGTCTTCTCTCCAACCCAGATCGACTCTAGAGAATCTAAACGCTTAAAAACAGACCTATATCAAACATCCTCTTCGCCATCCTCGTCCTCCACAACTCTCGGTTCTCTTGTGGCTTCGACCGAGTCAACTCGCCCGGTAGTCCTGGTTGACTCACAAGAAAACGGTGTTCGTCTCGTCCATCTCTTAATGGCCTGTGCCGAAGCCGTCCAAGAAAACAACTTAAATCTGGCGGAAGCCCTCGTCAAACAAATCGGCTTTTTAGCTGTTTCTCAGGCCGGAGCCATGCGTAAGGTAGCCACCTACTTCGCCGAGGCATTAGCTCGGAGAATCTACAAATTATACCCTCAAAATTCAACCGACCACTCTCTCTCAGATATTCTTCAGATACACTTCTATGAGACCTGCCCTTATCTCAAGTTTGCTCACTTCACGGCCAATCAAGCGATTCTTGAAGCCTTTGAAGGGAAAAAACGGGTTCATGTTATTGATTTTTCTATGAACCAAGGCATGCAGTGGCCCGCTTTAATGCAAGCTCTTGCTCTCAGACCTGGTGGCCCACCTGCTTTTCGGTTAACCGGCATTGGACCACCGGCTCATGATAACACGGACCAGCTTCAAGAGGTGGGGTGGAAGTTGGCTCAGTTGGCAGAGACTATTCATGTGGAATTCGAGTATAGAGGTTTTGTGGCTAACAGTTTGGCTGATCTCGATGCTTCCATGCTAGAACTCAGACCTACTGAGTTCGAGTCTGTGGCTGTTAACTCGATCTTTGAGTTTCATAAATTGTTGGCTATACCGGGAGCTATGAAAAAGGTTTTATCAGTTGTGAAACAAATGAAACCGGAGATTGTTACTGTCGTTGAGCAAGAAGCGAACCATAACGGTCCAGTTTTCTTGGACAGGTTCACCGAGTCACTGCACTATTACTCGACTCTGTTTGACTCGTTGGAGGGATCAGTGAGTACCCAGGATAAGGTAATGTCAGAGGTGTACTTGGCGAAGCAGATTTGCAATGTTGTGGCTTGTGAAGGACCTAGCCGAGTTGAGAGGCACGAGACCCTGACTCAGTGGCGAACTCGGCTGAGTTCGGCTGGGTTTGCTCCGGTTCATCTTGGTTCAAACGCGTTTAAGCAAGCCAGCATGTTGTTGGCCCTGTTTGCTGGTGGAGACGGGTATAGAGTGGAAGAGAATAATGGGTGTTTGATGTTGGGTTGGCATACTCGCCCACTCATTGCCACCTCGGCTTGGCGGGTCAACAACCACCACCCAGTAGGCGGTGCTGCTTAACCATGACTCATAACTCACTGAGTCAAAAAGCAGCCGAGTGAGGTCAACTCTTTTTCATTACTCACATCAAACCAAACCCTAGTGCGGTTCTGTATGATATGCTGAGCTGGGACTGAGTTAAAGTGGGACCGACCACTTACTCTGTGTCTCCCTGGATCACCTTTTCTTAATTAGTAGCAGTACCCTCTCTTTTTTTTTATAATCATTTTGTTTTAAAATTTTCATTACCGTTTCTTTAGGTATTTTCATTTTCAGGTCTTGCCCTTTTTTTTTTTGTTTTGGAGGTGGAATCTTCTGTATTTTTCAGGGTGAATCAAAAGGTGTATATATATATTGTGGTAATAAAAGATAGTGGATCAATTTTGAAGCAGCACCTGCCTTGGTCATTTTGTGGATCAAAAGATGATAAAAACATTTATTTTACTGTCTTCATTTTTTGCACTTGCCATAGATTCTACATAAAGTGGCAAGAGAGCCAATTTTTTTTATTAAGGTATGGGAAAAGTGATGAAGACTGGCATTAATTCTCAAGTTGAACTACCACTGCTGCCCCACTTGGACGACTAATTTTTTCCAGGGGATTACTGAGAATCCTCTTTGTTTGTCAGGAAAGCAGACTCATACAGAAATGATAAAAGTCCCACTTTTGCCTACTTTATTGTGAACGAGGTTTTGTTGCTGTTCTTTCTGCTGCTGGTGGTAAGCTTAGAAATTGAGTTGGCTAGAATGGAAATGTGTTCGTGTTGATTTTTAAAGTATTTTAAAATAATGTTTTTTTATATTTTAAAAATTATTTTTAAAATCAGCGTATTAAAACAATTCAAAACATATAATTTTTTATTAAAAAAATGAAGTAAATTTCTTTTAGAAACGCTCACAGATCTATCCAATTGCAGTTCATGTGATTACTGGTCACTATATTTCGAGAAATTTCCTCAAGAAGCAAGCCTAAGTTGATGGAAGGTTAAGATCAGATATCAAATCGTTGAGTAGTCATTGATCCATTTTTTATTATTTCTTATGTGCAGAATAACGTGTTTAGCTTCAATTAACGTGCCCATCCATCTCATTCTTAACAACAACGCTGCCTGTGGTTATATGATCATGGTGTACCTGAGACGGAGCCATGCCCCTCCTGCAGGCATTGTCATCTAGGGAAATATAAAAACAAGCGAATCACCATCAAGGAGATTTCTCAGGATTTGTCAACACAGCAGGGGGCAATAATTTAGTGCACACGGGCCAGTAGGTGACTGAATGAATGAAAGGAAGGAAGCACCGTGCCCATGTTCGCCTCTGCCGATTGGGCCAACTTTACATTGTGTACCTTACAAACAATAACAAGCAATAATGTAATGCTTGTTTATGGTATTTTCTCCAGTTCACAACAGTAAACAGCCATGCAATTTCTTTAAAATGCAACTTTGCCACCGTGCGTTTGGAAATTCGCATTAGCTGACCTCCACTTCCCTGATCTCTTGGACATCACATCAAATCCCATTTTCAAAAGCTCACATGCTCTACCGTCCTCCTACTACATTATATTCCCTCGCTACACTGCGATTAATATCAATTTTTTTATAACATTAAAAAAATATTAAACGTTTGTTAATAATTTTGCTAATTGAAAAAAATAATAATCATGTAGTGGTTAACAATATGTAATTCTATTAATTTGACGAGTAAAAAAACACCCTAAATAATGAATAAAAAAATATAGTTAGATTAAAAAAATCAAAATAATATTTTTTTAAAAAATATTGAGACGATAACATATTGGATTGACCGGGTTAATCTGTCAAATCCGTGATCCGGGTCATAAGATCATGATAACCCTATAGAAAACATATTGAAACAAATTATGAATTCCAAATCCAAATCAATATAATGTTAAATGATGAAATTTAAAAGGATTCAATTAAAAAAAAACTCATGTCAACTCAGATCAACTTACCAAACTTATAACTCAAGTAATAAGATCATAAAAATGTTATGGATAACAAATCAAAACAAATTAAAATAAATTAAAAAAAGATATTAAAAAATAACTCGGGTTAGCTCGCCGAATTTGTGACCAAAGTCATGAGATTAGAATAACCTCATAGAAAACAAATCAAAACAAATTATAAAATTCAATTCTCAATAAACTCAATATTTAAGGATGCAATTGAAAAAAAAACCGGAATCAATCTATCAAACTAACAACATGTGTCGTGATATTGAAATAATCTCATAAAAAATAAATCAAAACAGATTATAAATTTTAATTTTTCATAAAACTAACATTAAAAAATAAAACTATAAAAAATTAATAAAAAAATCAAAATTAACCGGTTAACCCGCCAAACCAATTAATTATATTATAGTAATCGATCATCCTCTGTGCGTGTAGGTCGGGAAAGTGGTCCGTAGTCTTTAGTCCTTACTGTTTACTACAAAAAATAATTGAGAAGCCAAGTCAGAAATAAAATTGGGGACATATATATATATATATATATATATATATATATTTATTTATTTCGAAGATAGATCATGGAAGGGAAGTGGAAAACGAGTGGAAGGAGAAGGCAGGGTACTGTACAAAAGCTGTTGGGTAGGCTGTCATTTTGTTCTTTCCAATTTTAGAGACACCATATAAAACATTCTCATGGATTTTAGAAATGGGCCAGTGTTGAAAAGCGTCAGAATCACTTCACTCGTGAGCTCGATACAGTTTTACATGTCGGGGGACGCTTGTGATTGTGACGTGATGTCTTGAATAGTGTGCCTGCCTGCCTGCCTTTAAGCTTGATTTGAACACACCCACATATAATCTATAACCTACCATCCAAAATTTGCACATTTTTTTCATCATATCATATCAGAAAGATCTCAGTGGATGTGGATAAAGGAGCTAGCTCGCCAAATTGTACATACATCGTTATCTTTTTTAACAGTTCCTACTCTCGATCAGATGCTGTCTAAAGCTAAGCTAAGAAAATCTCCTTCTATCTTCCAAAAAATAATATTTTTGGGTCCAAACCTCGGGCATGCAGTAGGATATGCAAGATCTTTTCTATCTGAGGTAAGAAATTACAAGTAATCCCTTTAAAGCAACGACGATTGAGGATCGAATATGCTCTGTCTTTCTTTTTTTCTGTTTTTCTTTTTCTGAATGGGATCGCTGATCAAGTTCTCAGCCAGCAAAAGTGACAGTGTATACTTTTTTATAGATGTCAAATCGACTCCAAAACAGTGGTAAAATGCCAGTTGACGGCTATTTGAATTACTAGATGTAAATAAATAACAGATAGTGTGCTGATGATCAAAACGTTTGCGCTGCCACTTTGAGAGTGATTAGTTGGCAATAAATAAATCACAGAAACATTGCTTGCAGACAAATAAAGCAAATTGTAAGTGATTGATCTTCCGATGAAAGAAGTCATCATTGAATTAGTTTTTTTTATTTTTTTTGTAGAACTCCTTCGTTTAACTATAGGCGGGCAGGTACAATTTTACCTTCTGAAACAAACTTTGAAGTTGTTCTTACATCTACCCTTGGTAGCAGCAAATTCTTCAAGCTGTAAAAATCCACACTATAAAAGTAATTAAGTAGAGAATTGTACCTGGAACTTTAAGATTCTTTAGACATCTACCCTTTATAGCAACAGATTCTTTAAATTGACTAAGCTGTACAAATCCACGCTATCAAAGTAATTAAGCCGGAGTCAATTGCCATGGCCATTTCTTTAACCTTAGCAGTAAGAGTATAGGTCGACCTCGAGTGGCAAAATGAGGACGAAAAGCTGGTAGACAGAGAGCTGATATATCAACGTCAGTCCCATTGAACTTTGGATCCGTGTTACTTGGTGCGTTTTTCTTCTTGGACAGTAGACTCATAAATGGATACTCTCAGCACTCAGCAGAGTTTGAGCTGTAGCAGAAAATATAAACTCTGCGAGCTCAACAATAACAAACCATAGCCCACAAAACATGTGCTTTTTAATTAGCATAGCAGATAAACATGGCTCAGTTCAGGTCAGGCCAGGCACTCTTTAAAAAATAAAGAAGATACTGCAATTATGAATGAAAACTAAAATCTTCTCATGAATCATGATGGATGCCTCAAGTCCTGCTCATGGTCCATTATGTACGGACAAATAAAATGGGCCTGCCGGCCTTGTAAAGACTGGTTCTCAAACATCCCTTCGCGTGTCAGCATACTAAGTATTCATAGGGCTAAAAGACCTTCCCTTCATTTCTGGTCCGAGCCCAATTAACTTTTTGACTGAAGATCATACTATTATTTGCCATTTTTTTCTCTCATTTGATTTGGATAGGCTTCCGTTTATGATTAACAGAATTTCTAATGCTGTTCTTCTCTGGGCATTTCTGTTCCATTTTTTTGGTTCCAAACTCGCTTAATTAAGCAACATTTTAACTTTATTTAACCCTTAAAAACTGTTAAGAACTTAAAATTAAAAATTAAAAAATTACATAAACTTCTGGTATTTGACACGATATGCATAGGCACTTAGGAACTCCAATTAATTTAATTAGAAGAATTTTTGGGGGACCTAGTTAGACGATCACATTAATAGTCGGCACTCGTTCAATAAATTTTTAAAAGAATATGCTTGTAATAAATTCTAGATTGTTGTGATTTAGAATAAGTGTTCATCAGATTTTCTCTGATTGGATGATATAATCTTTATGAATTTGTAAAGTAAAATAAATGTATTTGATTTTTGGTTTGGTAATTTTGCTAATTTTTAGCTTCTATGTGAAGTAAAATAAGTGTTTATATCGTCTTCTTTTTTGGATTTGATGTGATTGTTTTTATGAATATTAGGGGGTATTTTGGAGTTTCGTAACTATTATTTATTTAAGTGTTTTTTTATTTAAAAATATATTAAAATAATATATTTTATTTTTTAAAATTTAATTTTGATATTAGAACAACAAAACAATTCAAAATATAAAAAAATAGTTTTAAGCAAAATAAAAATTAAATTTTTGCTTATTATGATGGAAGAATGAGTGCTTGACGGAGACTATTTTTTCTCTAAATTCATCAGAATGTGTAACCAACCAGAAGGATTTTATAAGGTTTTGATTAGAAAAGGTTTTAATGATAATGTAATTGGAAATCCTAGGAATGGAAATTGGGAAATGAAAAATGATTGAATTACAAGACAATTGGATCTAATTGAATGATTTTTTTTTTAAAAAAGGTTGATTTGAGGTTTTGGAGATTAACTAATTTGTCATAAAACATTTCTCAATGCGAGAACGCTATTATATTGCTCAATTTAGAGATTTAATTTTTGAAACAGATTTGAAATCAAATTTGAAAAATCCCAAACTAATTTGACTAAAGACCAAGTCAAGGTTCCCAAAACACTGCCGTTAGTTAAGTACCCATCCACGTGTTGCGTAAATGTGATTGAATGGTCCCCCATTGTCCACGTTGTTTTCACTTTTCCTAGCCCCATCTTCACCGTTCAGTTGCTTTGGATTTTCTCCTTTTCATGTAGCTTCCCGATCAATCTGTTCGCTTGTCCAGAGAGAGGGAGAGAGAGATAGAGAGAGAGAGAGCCGGTTCATCTTCAAAGGCCCAAATTCGTCCTTAGACCCATTACAGCCAGCAGTGCTATCAGTTCGTGCGAACGAGGAAATTTGTAAATGCAATCAAAGTTAAAGGGGTTAATTCACACACACGCACATGGGAGAAGCAAAGCAGAGGATAGATCATAGATGCAACCATATGGGAAACTTACATCTGCGATATATAATTGAACCTAACAAATATGAATGGTGACCAGTAGATTTTTTTGATGGACGGGTATTTGATGCTCATCGGAGACGTTGGGAACTATGCAGTCATAGTTGTAGAACTCCACTTCTGTTCATAAGGAAACTTGATTCTCAAGAGCAAATCGAACCTAATCTTCCAGTTTAACTGATTTTAATCCAACAGACATCAAGGTGCAAGGAGATTGACTTTGTCATCAAATAATACAGGTGAAGAGTTGAACTTGCTATGCTCCATCAATCCACAACTAGCAGCAGCCAATCCCTTATATAGCTATATGCAAGAGATGCACTCTAAATTATTGGCTGGCCCTGTTCAAGAACTAGTTAGGCCTCAGTTTGGTCCGAGATAGAAGACACAGCAACGATTCGCAAATGCCGTGCATAACAAAACAGCGAATTTAAGCTTCAGAAAATTACAGCAGCTTGGGCTTAACTATACTGGGTAGCAGCAGTTTATGAGACAGTCTATTGGTAGTTGTAAATCCTCTGCTTTTTGTTTATTAATATTTTTTTTATATAAAAAAAAACCAAAACCGACCTCAACCAAAACATTTTTATTAAAAAAACCAAATTCAAAAGTTGAAAATGCCCTGAAAGGAAGTTTTAGTTTTTTTTTCTTGAAATGACAGCTAAGTAATTTAACTGACCTAAATGAAAATAACCTCGTAGAAATGAAAATATCTAAAAGGCTCCTGTACCCAGGCTAAAGTCTTGTAAGGTTAATTAAATCAGTATACTGTGATCAATGAAAGTCAAAAGTCAGATTTTTCTTCAAATTATACTAACGTGTTCATTTAAAAAAACAAAACTACCCCTTAATAGTTGATTTAGTAGTGGGGAGTGATCTATTGATTAGAGAACTCCGCATCTGGAAGGCTAGGCAACTTTCTAGGCAAAGAAGCAGCCGCTAGTCTTGTCTGTCTTGCGTACCAAAGGCTGTCACCAAACTCATCCTAGCTGGCATTGACAGGATCGGTAGGAAATATTCCTATCAAATGCTGTCGTTGAATTCGAAGAGGATGCTTCTGAACCTATAAGATGGTTGAAAGGAACAGATGCTTGCCCGTGAAGGCTTTGATTTAAGCTCTCCAGAATATCCAGTTCAAAGATGCCATCGGTGGCCAAGAATCAATACTCTGCTAGAAATCTCCTAGAAACAGCTAATCCAACAAAGAAAACTACAATTTATTCTATTGTTTTTTTGGACTTTAGCCCATATTGGCACCAAAAAAGAGAAAACAGTGAAATTGCTCTATTCAAAGGAATTCTGCAGGCCCCTTATTTATAGCAAACAAGCAGTTGAATACCTAACATTGCGCAAGAGTTCAAATTCTAAAAGCAAACCAAAATCGACAACTGATGGAAGAAAGAAATTTACTAAAGACAACCAAAAATGTCTATTTTATTCAAAGAAAAACATTCAAGGAGAACAATTTGATTGGTTCCCTAAACAATCAGGAATTCTTCACAATTCTCTCAACTCGAATTAGAACAAAAAACCCTAAAGGGACATTACCAGGTAAATGAAACAACCACGCCAACTAATAAGATCAAGATGACCAAATTGAATAATTTGGCAAAACTTAAACGAAACTGGAAACAACTTTAATAAATTGACGAGAAGATATCATATCCTTCACTACTGGAAAGGGCATCAATGAGAAGATATTTTAAGATTGAGTGACTTTATTAATCCATGCCTTCCAGCTCCCACTCCCCTTCTGGGAAATTGCTGCATTGGATCTCCCATCCTTCTCCGCCACTTTCAGATGCTGTGGCTTCTTGCAAAGCATAAAATTGCGAGCTCCGAGTGATCCGATGGTTTCCCATGGGCTTATAGCTGCAATCAAATTATAATAACAATCATAAATTGGGTTTTCGAGTTTCAAGCACAATCAGAATAAGTTCTTACAAATTAATTATGGAACCAAGGAACGTTTCAAATTCGAAAGAAATAACGCAAACAAACAAAAGAAACAATTGCCAATTGGCACAAAAAATTGGGTTCTGGAACAACTTACCATCAGAACCAGCATTGGGACAATAAAGCAAGAAATCATTGAGATCCGAGCCTAGAATTGGAAGGCGACCCTCACGCGCATAGGACTTCAAGGCAGTATTAATAACAGCAACCACTAGATCCTCCTCGTTAACAACAAACCGGATCGGCCCTGCACTCCCTAACACCGTCACGCTAATCAAGAACCTGTTGCCCTTGGCTGCCTGGTTCTTTTTCTGCTTGTAAAGAACCATTGTATTCTTTTTTCTTTTCTCTCAAAAAAATCAACAAAAAAGAAATAGCAGTATCTAAACAAAAAGAAAATTGGGTATTGGGTTTTTCTTTCTTTCTTCAAACAAAAAATAAAGAACTGGGTACTTTTTGTGAATAAAAATCACCGAGAACAACGACTTTTGATGGTTTTTCTCTGTTTACGGGTCGACACCGATGCAGCGATAGTACCAGCCTTCCTTGCAAGATCCGAAAGCGAAAGCAGAGGCCACAGAGACAACGCCCGCCCTTGATTGGCAAAGGGAGAGCATGTAATTACTACTACTTCTTAAGATTTCCACCATTCACAACGATAACAACTAGATCTTCGTTTTCTTTGACGATCTATTTCTAAACGACAAGAAAAAAGAAAAAAGAAAAAAGAAAAGCGCTTAGCTTCTTTTTTTCCCTCTCTTTAACTGGTAAGAGATTTTTTTGGAGAGATAGAGATCTGAAAGAAAACGGTCGAATGATTTGTTTTGGTTTTGGGATAAGGAGAAAGGCTTTGGAGTTTGGAGGGGATGAGGGCTAGGGTTTGATTGTTGTTTGTTTTGATATGGAAGGCTAATTTAAAGAGAGGGATTCTCTTCTAATTTTGTTACTGTGTTATCGTCGACGTCACTTACTTAGCGCCGACTTAACCTAACCTCTCTAGAATTTCTTTTCTCTATTTGTATCAATTTATTTTTTTAAAAAATAACTAATAAAAAAACATTAATTACTCTGTTTCATCGTAAAATTTTCTCTGACAGTGACAGCAAAAGAGGAAAACCCTTCGGCAAGGGGAAAGACGTAGTTTATTTTTTTTCCAAAATTTTGTTTCTTCTTATTTCTTGCTGTAAAACTGTAATTTTGGGCGTAGTAACTTGTAACTGTAAAACACGTTTTCTTTTTATGGTGTTAGTTGTTGACTTGCCTCCATTCTCGAAATTACTACAATTTGCAAGAATTGTTTGTTTAATTAATTGCTATTTGCAAGAAAAAAATTATTCAAACTTTTTTTTTATTTATAAAATTATTCGGACTTCTGGGAATAGACGACTGGTTTGTTGTTTTTAGTTTATTTGACCACGTGCCATGCATGCAAATTTATTCTTGAGATTTTAAATTTAAATTCGGTTACAGTATAAAAAGTTTGATGCTCTCGTTAGTTTCAAAAGCTACAAAAACTCATTCATGAAATTATTTTCTTACATTATATATATATAATAAGCTCTTAAGTACTCATATTTTTTTCTAGAACTTCTAGGTATTTTTCTTGATTTTGTCGCAGCCATGCAGGGTATACTGCGTGATTTATTGAGCGTGTTGTAAGAAGGGTAAAAATATATTTGAACTTGAAAAATAATTAAAGGATAAAAAAAGTGTATAAGAATTGTTTAAATATGATTTAATTAATTTAATTGATTTAAAAAATATAATTAAAAAATAACCATAAAAAAACATAGGCAAGTGTGTCAAAACACAACTTGAATAATAAGTAAAAACTTGGTTTGATTTTAAAAATAATTATAATGACATTTTTTTAAAAAAACTAAGGTGATAATATATTAGATTATCTCAGATTAATCTGGTTAACCCTCTAAATTTATGACTCGAGTTATAAATTAAATTAAGTTTAATAATTTTGATTTTTAAAAACTATTTTTTATCTAATTATATAATAACAAAAACAAACATTAGCAAAATCAGGCACCAATAAAATATTGTGATATTTATTTTAAGCAACGATAATTTTATAGAAAGCAAACCAAAATAAATTATAATTACAAATTAAAAATCAAGCAAATGTTAAAGGATTATTTTTATATAAAAAAAAAAGTTGATAAAACAATTTAATATAAACTCAATAGATAAAATTGAAAAAAATTAAATGATAAAAAAATAAGCAAAAATAAAACCCACACATATAAATAATCATAAACCCTATGTTATTACTAAATTGTATAGTAACATGATATTCCCAAACACTTTTAAAAAATAAAAGAAAATAAGAGAAAAATAAAATAAAAAGTGAGACAATGTATCATATAATGAATTTGAAATTACATGTAACATTTTAAACTCTTAACCTAATAGTGAAATTTTTAAAAAAAATATAAGTCCGCTATTAAAAATCACAAAAGTACTGTTGACAATAAGAAATGAACCCGAGGCCAAGTTTATCTCCTTACCCACTCAACCACCCCGATGACTTCTTGTTCATTTATGTCATATAGTTTTTAAAACTAAATTAAACTAAACAAAACCCAAAATCTGACAACCACCGGTCGTTAGTAAATCAGAGACAAGTTTATTAGGTAAAACATTTCAAGCCATTCTAATCTAAAAACATCTCTAGACCATTTTAAAAGCTTTTATAAACGATGTAGTAATCTCAAAACATCTAAAAACTAAAATCAATTAAAAATAAAAATAAAAACAAACCTGGTCTCATTTTTTCAATAATGCTTTTAATTAGGAAAACCCATAACAATCGAGCTCTCCTTGTTGAATAGATTCGTTGACACAAAAAATAACAAGTTATGTTGTTGAAAAATAGCTAAATCAATGATTTTCTCTCATCTCATCGATTCTATATGACTTTCTCTCTCGTTTTCCCAACTCAATCACTTAAATGCCATAA
>Ga0307515_10017891_pt1 | contig 12874 bp, 14 predicted proteins | sample 17_EM_MG_FD_194513 | JGI IMG/M metagenome (GOLD analysis project Ga0307515, IMG submission 194513) | Populus trichocarpa ectomycorrhiza microbial communities from riparian zone in the Pacific Northwest, United States - 17_EM | ecosystem: Host-associated > Plants > Roots > Unclassified | place...
AGAAGTCCAAGCTTTTGTTAGGCAAAAGCTCGTAGACCAACATATTTTCATCTCTTTCAATGCAGCATCCAAGAAGCCTCACTAGATTCCGGTGCTGAAGTTTCACGATATGTTTGACTTCATTTTTGAACTCATCAAGTCCTTGTCGTGAATTCTTAGAGAGCCTCTTGACAGCTATTTCTCGTCCATCTGTTAATGTTCCCTGTAAATAATTACTCAGCATCATAAGCAAATCATGCGTTGTCTGCTGAATTCCTAGAGAATTTCATGCAGCTTGTATCTGTTCAGGAATTCTTTCCAATCAGTCATCCTTTTATACTAAAAAAAGGTTGGTTCTGTAGTGGAACAATTTCAATACCACAGAACTCTATTGGTGCCTGGAGTTTGTACCATGAAAACTCAGAAGCTATATTGCACGACTGTTTATGGATAATTATTACCTTATAAACAGGTCCGAAACCCCCTTGTCCTAGTTTATTGGATACAGAAAAGTTATTTGTTGCACAAGCCAACGCATCCACGTTAAAGAAGGGTATTTCTAGTTCTTCCTTCAAGTCCTTGTTATTTGATCTTCTCTGCAAATTACCTGTCATTTTTCCTGTCAGCATAACTGTTATGCTTGTTGAAAAAATAGAAAGAAAGACGAAAATCAAATTATTTGATCTCTATTTACTGCTAAACTCAAGATTTTTATAGCATCAAACACAACGGGGCTTGGAACAACTTACAGTCATACCTTACATTACTGAAAATCAAATTTAATTTTTTTTTTTAAAAAAAACCCAATCTTGTTATCTAATGGTCCAGGACTGGTGCAATAGGAATACGTTACCATACCCAATCTTGTATGGTGTGAATACTGTTAAATAATACATTTATTTTTGTTTTATTTATTAAGGGTAGAATAATATTTTCACTTTAACCTATATATAATCTCTTTGTATTTAGATTAACTCAAGTACTTTATAATAAACAGATTAATGATCAGAATTCCAACCTCCTTCTCTTTTATGTTCGTTTTTATTTTATTTTAATCTGAATTGACTTAACATGGTATTAGAACTGATTTTATGGAACAAGGCTTAATCCTAATTTTTTTTTCTGAAGTGATATTTTATCTTCCGCTTCTGCAAAATCTGGTATTTTGTCTTTCCTTCAACTTCTGCAATTTAATATTTGCGTTCAGTTTCTGCAATTTGTGTTGTGTTTTGGAGTAATCGTATAATTTCAAGAAGATATTTGTTTTGCTTCTGCGATATCTATTCAGTTTCTGCAATCTGGTACTTTGTCTTTCATTGCTTTTGCGTTCTTGTTTTGTTTGTTAATTATAGCCACTGAAAGAGATGATTCGCTTCAGTCTGTGAGTGTGAGGTTGGATGTAAAAAATTATTCGTACTGGAGTTATGTAATGAGAAATGTTCCTAAGAGTAAGAAGATGCGGGGATATGTTAGTGGAACTTATGTGATACCCAAGAATACTGAGGAAGGGGATGTTGTTTTGATAGATACATGGGAAGCAAACAATGCAAATATTATTACTTGGATCAACAATTCTGTTGAGCATTCCATAGGTATGCAGTTGGCGAAGTATGAGACAACAAAGGAGGTTTGAGATCATCTGCAAATGTTATTCACGCAATCAAATTTTGCAAAGCAATATCAGTTAGAGAATGACATACGAGCTCTTCATCAGAAGAATATGAGTATTCTATTGATTTTAACAGCACTTCGCAATGATTTTAAAGGACTTAGAGGTTCAATTCTGCATCGTTTTCCACTACCTTCTATTGACTCTATTGTTAGTGAGTTATTGAATGGAGAAATACAACTTTAGTCTTATTCTAAAAAGAGAATTCTTTCTACTTCAAATCCTTTTGTACTAGCAGTACCCTCTAAGCCATTCTCTAATCATCATAATAAGCCTTACACAAGAGTTGGCTTCGATTAGTGCAGTTTCTATAAGCAGAAAAGTCATTGGAAGGCCTAGTGTCCCAAGTTGAAACAACAGAATCAAGTTTGGAAGCATAACAGTCAGTCACAATCTAATACTTATAGACCACTTCAGGGTTATAAGCCACCACACCACAATATTCCAGTAGTAACTTCATCAGGCTCTATCACTGATCTTAGTACTCTAGCTAAACAATTTCAAAAGTTTCTCTACTTACAGCCATAAGTAATGTTCGCTTCTCCTTCCATAGGTCAGTTGCCTCATAGTTTCTCAAGTATGTCATGTTCTGAATAGGTCTTAGATTCTGGTGCTTCACATCATAGGTCTCTAGATTCTTCATCTTTTACCTTTGTGTCCCCTTCGCCTTCCATTCCTGTTATGATTGTTGATGGCACTCACATGCCTTTAGCAGGTGTTGGTTCTATTATCACACCTCGCTTGTCTTTCCCTAATATTTATCTTATTCCGAAACTCAAATTGAATCTTGCTTTCGTTGGTCAATTATGTGATTCTGATGTTTATTTAGTCATTTCTTCTTCTTCTTTTTGTTGTGTACAGGATCTGCAATCTCAGAAGTTGATTGGGACAGGCCGTAGGGAGATTGAACTATATATTTTAGACGAGTTAAAAGTGTCAATTGCCGCTACTACTACTACTACTACTACTGTTGATTTGTCTTCTTTTCGTTTGAGTTCTTCATCTTCTAGTTTTTATTTATGGCATTCTCATCTAGGTCATGTTTCATTTTCTCGTTTGAGATTTTTGGCATCCACAAGAGCTTTAGGAAATTTACAAACTTGTGATATTTTTTATTGTATTGGATGTAAACTGGAAAAAATTTTCGCTTTACCTTTTATTCGAAGTATTTTTATTTCTTTTTCACATTTGACTTGATTCATTCTGATGTATATGGACCTTCTCCTATTACCATAAAAGGAGGGTCTCGATATTATGTTTCATTTATTGATGATCATACTCGTTATTATTGGGTTTATTTAATGAAACATCGTTTTGAATTCTTTGAGATATATACTGTAACAGCCTGGCCCAACATGCTGTATATTGTCTGCTTTGGGCCTTACCGCCCTCATGGTTTTGTTCCTGGTGACGCGAGCCCACTTCTGAGCCTGACGCCCCAAAACGCATACAACATGTTAGCAACCAGCACTACTAATAAGGCCAGTAACCAAACCCTCACCTGCCGATGTGGGATATTACACATATTGTCGAAATTGCTCGTTCTCTATTGTTGTCTGCTTCTGTTCCTAGTGAGTTTTGGGAAGAAGTTGTCCTTACTGCTGTAAGTTTGATTTATACCATTTCATCGTCTCATAGTTTGGCTTTGTCTCCTTTTGAAAAGTTATATGGGTGTGTCCCTGATTATTCCTCATTTAGAGTTTTTATTGTATTTGTTTTGTTCTTCGTCCTCATGTAAAACGCAGTAAATTGTCCTCTTAATCTGCTTTTTGTGTCTTTCTAGGTTATGGTGAAGGTAAAAAGAGGTCTCGTTGTTTTGGCCCAATAACTCAGAAACTTTATGTGTCTCATCATGTTGTCTTTCTCGAGCATATACCTTTCTTTTCTATTCCACCCATTACTCATAACCTGACTAGACCTGATCTTATTCGTATAGATCCTTTTTTTAAGGATTCTGATAGTTTATCATCTCAGGTTCCTAGTACATTTAGTACCTCAGACACTTCTCTCCATGTTCAACCAATTTGTACTCATAATTCTGCAAGTATTGACACTTTACTCTCCAGTACACCTGAAGCTCCATTCTTATCTGCAACTCCTTAAGCTTTATCTGAGATTATGGATCCACCTCTACGTCAATCCATATGCATTCGTAAGTCCACAAAACTACTAGATTTTGTTTATTCTTGTTGTTCTTCATCATTTACTTCCTTTTTAGCTTTTATTCATTGTCTATCTGATCTCTCTTCCTATAAAGAGGCAATTCTTGATCTCTTTGGCAGTAGGCTATGGATGAGGAACTTTCTGCTTTGCATAAGACAGATACTTGGGATCTGGTTCCACTACCTCCTGGTAAGAGTGTTGTTGGTTGTCGTTGGGTGTATAAGATCAAGACTAATTTTGATGGGTTTATTGAGTGATATAAAGCTAGGTTGGTTGTAAAAACACACTCTCAACAATATGGTATGGATTATAAGGAGATGTTTGCCCTTATTACAAAAATGACTGCTATTCATACTTTTATTGCAGTAGCTTCGATTCGTCAGTGGCATATCTCTCAACTTGATGTTAAAAATGCCTTCTTGCAATGAGATCTTCAAGAAAAAGTTTATATGGCGCCCCCTCCTGGTGTTTCACATGAATCTAGGTATGTTTGTAAGCTTAAGAAAGCATTATATGGTCTCAAACAAGCACCTCGTGCTTGGTTTGAGAAATTCTCTATTGTGATCTCATCTCTTAGATTTGTTTTTAGTAGTCATGATCCTGCTTTTTTTATTAAGTTCATTGATACAAGTCGTATCATTCTATCTTCATATGTTGATGACATGATTATTACTGGTGATGATATTGATGGTATTTCTGTTTTGAGGACAGAGGTAGCTAGACAATTTGAAATGAAGGATTTGGGTTATATTCGATATTTCTTGGGTATTGAGGTAGCTTCCTCACCCAGAAGTTATCTTCTTTCTCAGTCAAAATATGTTGCAGATATTCTTGAGCGGGCTAGACTTACTGTAACAAGACTGTAGATACTCCCATTGAGGTTAATAGAAGGTATTCTTCTTCTGATGGTTTACCTTTGACAGATCCTACTTTATACCGTACTATTGTTGGGAGCTTGGTATATCTCACTATTACTCGTCTAGATATTACATATGTTGTTCATATTGTTAGTCAGTTTGTTTCTTCTCCTACTATTGTTCACTAGGCAGCTGTTCTTCGTATTTTACGATATCTTCAGGGTACAGTCTTTCGAAGTCTTTTATTTCCATCCACCTCTTCCTAGGAGCTGCGTACATACTCTGATGCTGATCATGGTAGTGATCCCACAGATCGCAAGTCTGTTACTGGTTTCTATATCTTTCTAGGTGATTCTCTTATTTCTTGGAAGAGCAAGAAACAGTCTATTGTTTCTATCCTCAACCGAAGCAGAATATCGTGCTATGGCATCTACTACCAAGGAGATTGTTTGGTTACGTTGGTTACTTGTTGATATGGAAGTTTTCCATTCTCATCCTACTTCTATGTATTGTGAAAACTAGAGTTCTATTCAGATTGCTCACAACTCGGTTTTTCATGAGCGAACTAAGCACATTGAGAACGATTGTCATCTTACTCGTCATCATCTTAAGCATGACTCCATTACTTTGCTTTTTGTTCCTTCTTCCTTGCATATTGTAGATTTCTTTACCAAGTCGCATTCCATCTCTCGTTTTCATTTTCTAGTTGGCAAACTCTCGATGCTTGTAGTTGTCGCATCGTGAGTTTGAGGGGAGATGTTAAATAATACATTTACTTATGTTTTATTTATTAAGGGTAGAATAATATTTTCAGTTTAACCTATATATAATCTCTTTGTATTTAGGTTAACTCAAGCACTTTAAAATAAACAGATTAATGAGAATTCCAATCTCCTTCTATCATCATTTTCTGTTTTTATTTTATTTTAATCTAAATTAATTTAACAAATACTTACTGTTTTTCTGCTGCTTCTTTTTCCAAACATACAAGACCAAGCATAAGCCAACGAACAGAATCCCAGTAGACAACACAGGGCTTACTATGATCATTTTCTTCACACGCAGTACAGCTGCAGTTCTTCAAGCATGTGTTCTTGCACTCCTCCAGGTTCATACTCCTGTTGAACCATGATTTTCTTGTCTCCGGCATCTTCAAACCTCTGAGCTTCCGAAACCCATCTCTGGAACAATTTAGTGCTGTCTTTCTAACGCAACCGCTTGACCAATCTGTCTTGTCCCAGTCTCTTGGAACTTTTGGTACAAATCCGTTCAAGCAATTACACACTGGAGAGTTGTTAATGCTACAGATACCATTTGCGCCACAGAGTGCATAACGCTCACAATTATCTGTATTTCCTGTTTCATAAAGAAACCAACTTTGAGTTTGCTCGATCCAGAGGAGGTGCTGGATATCACCACTCTGACTTACGAAGACCCTCCAATTCCTTGAGTTATTAAGAAGATTTTCTCTGAAAAATATCTCCTTATCATTAAAAACAAATTCAAATGTGTACACTGGATTTGGTTTTAACCGAGGCAAGCCACTGAGCCCCAGACCATTCCATGGCCCACTTCGATACTTCACAGTTGAATCTTCCAACACTGCATACTCCGGATATCCATCAGGAATAAGGATTATTGAAATATTACCTCTGGAAGGATCATCTGGTGACTTCCATGATGTCAAGTGCCAGTCCATGCCAGTTATTATATTCCGTCCTACCTTCATGCCCGGTAATAGTGTGTTGCCTGGATAATCAGAACTCTGCCACAAGGAATTCTCCATGTTATTATCACCCTCCTCTTTCACAACAAGGTTTCCTGAATCCAAAAGCTGCGCAACTGGATTCCTAGCAGGTGTTGATGTGTTGGAAGACCAAATGATGCTTCCACTACGATTGAGAAGAACAAGAAGTCCTTGGTTTGTAAGCCTTACAACACCTGATGAATCGTCAAGTGGAGTTTCTCTGTTGGCAACCCAAACAGCTGTCTGGACAGATATTTTGCCATACCATATCCCCAAGTATCGGTTTTTGGATTTCCCGGGGCTGAAAAATCCTAATTCATATGTCCCACCAGCTGAAACTATAGTGTCTCCATCTCTAATGAACTGCGCTGTGTTTATGGTGTCAGTAGGTGTGGCTGTTCTTACAATCAGAAATGAAATGAAGCAGAAAACAAGCATGAGGATGCAATCCATTGCTTCTCTCGTGTTTCTTCGTTATATTACAAAATGGCTGGCCTTGCTAGATTTGAAAATATTCGTCTCAAGGTATTGCCTATTTAACATCACAATTAGTCTACGGGGAGAGCTAGCAATGCTACGCTACATAGGTAAACGCATCTCTTTTCCATTGCTTGAGTTCGTTGAAAATTATAGCTACCCAATCTTGAAAATCTAGTGGAATCATGGAAGTGGCATACCACCAGACTATCCTCGGTGCTTCCATCCACCAATCAAGGTCATTGTATGCATTGATGATTATATAATAATGATCACAATTGCTATAAATATATCAGCAACTCTTAACAGAATAACAAAGAATTCAAACATTTTTATTATTAAATAAATACAACAATATCAATAACACTCATAGAAAATTTTATATCATATTAATAATAATAGATTGCGTTGCAGTTTAAAGTTAAACACGTTACAAATATCAAACTAAGTATATTAGTATAAATAATTTAATAGTGAAATTAAAAATGACAAGACATGCCAAAATAATAATAATAAAATATATTTTGAGTGAAAAGTTGAGTCAATAAATCTAAAGAAAGTTAATGTGATTGTCTGAAAAGGGGGCCTTATTATATACTAATAAATCATATTATATGAAATGAAAAGGTGCATTGTCCGGATAAGAGCTAAGAAAGAAAATTGAGAAACGCAATTTATAAGCTATACAAAATGAAAACGACAGAAAAATTAACAGTAAACCCGTGGAATGAATTCATGTACCAGAAGAATCCTAAGCATATTACCAGCACTATCCAAGTAGCCAGGGAAAACAATAGAGGAAGGAAGGATTTTAGGTTACTGGTGTGGCTATTGTCTTTTTAACTAGGGATTTATATCTCTTATGGAAAAAGACAAAATTTTCTTAAAAAAAAAAAACTAAAGTTGGGTCTAGTTATAAAATCTTAAGACTTTTGCAGGGCTTTGGCCCTAACAAAACTCCCTCGGCTCCACCTCTACTTGTGAGAAGTTGGTCACTCATTTGCAAACCATACAATTCTTGAAAAGACAAAAAATCAGATTTGAAAGTGAAATATAGAGATAACCTTGAATCTACACACCAACACTATTGAAATCTGATACCCCCACCCAATGAATGACAATTCGCGAATAAAAAGTATAGGATGACATCATGAAGACAGTTGTTCTTCGATAAGTCGATTCAATTCTTTAAAGAATTAAAGTAAGAGAGAAAACTCACCCTCACACACTCACGAAGAGAGATGAGGCAATCTAAATTATTATTAACTAGGGATTTATATCTTTAATGGAAAACGACAACGTTTTCCTTATATAAAAAAAGGAGTTCGGTTTGGTTAGAAAATCTTAAGACTTTTTGATGCGAACCTCGTGATCACGCAACCCACACACAAAGACACCAATTCCCGGAAAGCCAAGTGAATCAAGTTTGATAGGAGTGTGACACAAAGATAACTTGTACCTAGACACCAACACTATTGGAAATGGAAAACCCCTACCTAATGAATATTGTTTCGCAAACGAGAAGTATTAGGATGACGCCACAAAGCCATTTGTTCTTCGATAAATCATTTTCAGTTCTATAGAGAACCAAGGAACGGAGATTATCCCACCAACACACAACAAGTGCGGCAAAGAAGTTTATTGATCTCAAAATTGCGTAACCTTACATGTTTGGTTATGCCTTTATTTATGCTAACTCTAGACTTAAAGAAACCCTAATGGACCCCCCTTAGGTGGACTTATATGAAACTCACTTACAATTGACCCAAATAAGTAATAATAACCGAAAAACTAAAAAGAAAATAATAAAGATAATAAAAATCTGAAAATTATCTTCCTAAATATGCTAGAATCAGATTTGTCACCCTTAAGAAGTCCCAAATAAACTAGGAGAAATCTAATTTGAAAAATTTGTGTTGCTGCCCCCTTTGATGTCCTTGATTAGCTTGAATTCCCTTGTTTAACTTGGACAAATAAGAAAATAAATTTCCTTCTTTGTTGCTGATTTAATTACTTTCCATCCTAGGTTAGGAAAAGAATTAAATAATCCTCCCTTCTTTAGGAACAAGATCTGGCCAACTTCCTTACTTAATTAGGAGAATAAATTGCTGACTTTCTATCCTTGTAGCATTAGGAAAAAAACAAGCCTAAGAAGGATGGTATGGGGCCGGATATATCAGCCCCTTGTTCCACACAAATTGGGCTCTTCTTGGACCTGAATTAGATGAATTAAAGGTTGTCCTTCATGCTCCTTAAATTTCCCAAGCCTCTCTAGGTCCATCTTGCTCCATATGTTCTGAACAAGCCCATTCAATGCTTCTTTAAGCTTCTTTGCCCTGGTTCTTGTAATTGGCCCAATTGGCACCTCTAATGGGTCATTGGCATGATTACGCTTGGTGTTGGGCTGAGCATCCTGAAAACCACCATCACTAATATCACCATTTAAATCAGCATGTCCCTCAACATTACGGAAATTTTCCCTTTGGCCGAATTGGCCCCTAGTTCTATTCACAAAATCCCTTCGGTTTCTAGGCTGCTGAAAACCTTCCTGATGGCATATGGCCTCATCCTCAAGACCACCATCACCAATATCATCAACGGCCTCCTCAAAATCCTCATAATCAGCCCACCTTGGCCTTTTGACCCTACTGCCACTGTTTGCTTTCGGTTCAGCCCCAAGCTTCCTCACGTCTTGGGTGTTTAGACCAGCTTCATTACTACGTTTCTCCACCCTATCAAGTCTGTCACACACATTCCCCATCACAAAATTCATCCTCTCCATCATCTACGTCATGGCTTGCATTTGAAATTTAAGTTCTCCCTCGGGATGGGTTGGTGTGTTGTTTTGATTTGACATGATAGTACCTGTAAAAATTGGTTAGTAGTAAAAAAAATATCCTCACATCGCTCGTGTTTCGCTCAAACACTCTTAATATCCTCACACCTCTCGTCTCACCTTCTTACAATTCTTGCAGAATTGAAACCAAAACCAAATAGAAACAATCTTAGCAACGCAATCCAAATATGTATATATGACTCAAGAAGCAATAAAAAAACAACAAAACAAGCAAAAACAAAATTGCAATGATAGTCTCGCGAGTAGCAAGCGAATCTATCCGAAATACGAATGAAACTGAAGACTCGAATAAAAACAAAAATGAAATATGAAAAAATGATGAAAAAACACCCAAATATGTTGGATATGTTGAAAATATATTGCAAGAAATGAAAACAACAGAAAGAAAGTGAATTTCAAAAGTTGACGCAAAACAAACTCGTTTACGACGAGTTAAGTCTGAATCTGGAACCTAAAGTACATGATGTCCAATTGAGCTGAAATTTCAGATATAGTGCGATATCAACCCAAATAGACAGAATATAAAGTTTGAACAATTTATAATAAGGTTTGATATACTGACGCAAAAACATTATGAATGAGACCTGATTATACTTGAAATTGAAAACAAAAGCAAACAATCCAATTGACCCCAAAATTAATATATGGTGCGATTAGGACCCCAGTAATCAGAATCTCAAATTTGAGCTAATTTGGAGCTGATTTGATCCAATTTTCCCTTGTTTTGTTTTCTGCGGCAGAAACCAATAAACATCTTTTTGAACGACTTTTGTTTTTCTTTCTTTCTTTTGTTTTTCTTTTTTTTTTATGCTCTCCTAATATATTTTGGACAGTAACCAAATGAAATAACTAAATTTTTTTATTTTTTTATGTGCTGCAAAATCAAGGAGAAGAAGAAATTGGACACTGATGACTTTTTTTTTGCAGAATCAACAAGAAATGAAAATTTCAGAAGGATATAACCTAATTAATGGAGCCAAGCTCTGATACCAAATGATGCGAACCTCATGATCACGTGGTCACGCAGCCCACATGCAAAGACACCAATTCCCGGAAAGCCAAGTAAATCAGGTTTGATAGTAGTGTGACACAAAGATAACTTGTACCTAGGCACCAGCACTATTGGAAATGGAAAACCCCTACCCAATGAATATTGATTCGCAAATGAGATGTATTAGGATGATGCCACAAAGCCAGTTGTTCTTCGATAAGTCGTTTTCAATTCTATAAAGAACCAAGATTTTCTTGTCTCCGGCATCTTCAAACCTCTGAGCTTTTGAAACCCATCTATGGAACAATTTAGTGCAGTCTTTCTAAGGCAACCACTTGACCATCCTGTCTTCTTCCAGTCTCTTGGAACTTTTGGTACAAATCCATACAAGCAATCACAAACTGGAGAGTGGTCAATGCTACAGATACCATTTGGACCACAGAGGTTATAACGCTCACAATTATCTGTATTTACTGTTGCGTAAAGAAACCAGCTTTGGGTTTGCTCCATCCACAAAAGGAGCTGGAGATCACCATTTTGACTTGCGACGGCTCTCCAATGCGTTGAGTTATTGAGAAGAGTTTCTCTATAAAATATCTCCTTATCATTAAAAACAAATTCAAATGTGTATATTGGATTTGGTTTTAACCGAGGCAAGCCGCTGAACCCCAGACCATTCCATGGCTCAGCTCGATACTTCACATTTGAATCTTCCACCACTGCATCCTCAGGATATCCACCAGGAATAAGGATTATTGAAATATTACCTCTGGAAGGATCATCTGATGACTTCCTTGATGTCAAGTGTCAGTCCATGCCAGTTATTCTATTCCGTCCTAGCTTCGAGCCCGGTATTAATGTGTTACCTGGATAATCAAAACTCTGCCACAAGGAGTTCTCCATGTTATTATCACCCTCCTCTTTCACAAAAAGGTTTCCTGGATCCAAAAGCTGTGCAACTGGATTCCTAGCAGGTGCTGATGTGTTGGAAGACCAAATAATGCTTCCACTACGATTGAGAAGGACAAGAAGTCCTTGGTTGGTAAGCCTTACAACTCCTGACGAATCATTAAGTGGAGTTTCTCTGTTGGCAACCCAAACAGCTGTCTGGACAGATATTTTGCCATACCATATCCCCAAGTATCGGTTTCTGGATTTCTCGGGGGTGAAAAATCCTAATTCATAGGTCCCACCAGCTGAAACTATATTGTCTCCATCTCTAATGAACTGAGCTGTGTATATGGTGTCAGGAGGTGTGGCTGTTCTTTAGAGATATATGCTCCAGTAAGTTGAATGTTGATCACATTGAAAGGCTTGAAACAAATATCGTCGAGACAATATGCAAACTTAAGATGATATTCCCTCCATCATTTTTTGACTCAATGAAGCATCTACCCGTACATTTACCGTTTGAGGTAAAAGTTGGAGGACCGGTCCAGTACAGATGGATGTACCCATTCGAGAGGTTAGATATTACAGGAGCTATGTAATTCATAATGAAATGTTTTTTTATTTTTTTAATTGATAATTTTTTATTAATTCTATATATATATATATATATATATATAGAATTAATAAAAAATTATCAATTAAAAAAATAAAAAAACATATATATATATATATATGCAGGTACTTGTTCAATCTTAAAAAAAAAGGTTAAGAACAAGGCGCATATTGAGGCGTCAATATGTGAGGCTTATATTGTTGAGGAGATCTCAACATTTATCTTATATTATTTTGAACCTTATTTGAGAATGAGGATCAACCGTGTTCCACGGTATGATGATGGTGGTGAAGTGTCTTCAAGTGGAAACTTCTCAATATTCTCCAATCCTGGACGACCCACACCTAAAAATGTCATGAGGGGAAGATATTTGTCTGAAATAGAGTTCAGACAAGCACACAATTATGTTTTATTTAACTGTGATGAGCTGAGACCTTTTATTAAGTAAGTAGATGTTCGAATTAAACTTTGTCAAAAGTGTACTATTTATGTTTTGTGATACCATAAACTCATAGAATTTGGAACAACCTTGCAGGCAACATCGACGATACTTACTGTCCAATAACTCACAGCTGACCGAATCCTAGATCTTTCAATTACAAGATGAACAATTTGCCACATGGTTTAGAA
>Ga0307515_10017892_pt1 | contig 12874 bp, 2 predicted proteins | sample 17_EM_MG_FD_194513 | JGI IMG/M metagenome (GOLD analysis project Ga0307515, IMG submission 194513) | Populus trichocarpa ectomycorrhiza microbial communities from riparian zone in the Pacific Northwest, United States - 17_EM | ecosystem: Host-associated > Plants > Roots > Unclassified | place...
GCTGGGCTATTTTATAGGGCCGTAAGGCTTTCTAGGATCTTTTATAGGGTCTTTTATATATTTCTCGCTTTAAAACGACTGGCTTTCTAGCTGGCTGCGAGGGCGCAAATCTACTCACGTACGTCTACGACGTTATTATTGTCTTTAATTTCTAATCCCAATTGGATCTTAGGTTCCTCTTAGGTAGAGGCAGCTCTCTTAGATAAGCTTGCTTTAGGTACCATCGTTAGCTTCTTAGGTTTATTAGTATTATACGCTTTAGTTTTAATTCCGGGGATATAGGTCTAGTCCTATCTAGCTTATAAGGTGGAATATTATCTAGGCCTTCCTAGGTAATGTAGAGTTGTTTTAGTGTCTAAGTATATTACGTTAATGCGTTATTGCAAACAAAGTTTCTTTAGGGTGGGATATTATTAAGGCCTTCCCAGGCAAGGTAGGGTAAGCTTAGTATAGTATTACGGCTTATATAAATGTCTCTGAACTAAAGCTTATAAAATGCTATATTACGAAGATACTAAGCTAAAGAGAAGGAAAAGGGGTTGCTAGGACTAATGTAAACAAATATATAGGGTGAGCCGCTAAGGCGCTAGCTTTGGGCGGGCTAATTGTAGGTCGGCAGAATATGGCAGAATTTGGTAGGTAATATGCGATAGCGCCGTTATATATATTATTGTAGGCGCCGCTAATATCTAGGCTAAGCATTAATATTATAAAGTCCTTTCGCATAGCCTATACAGATTTAATAGTAGTAGTAAGCAGCGTAAGTGCTAATAGCGTTAAGCGGTTCTTTTTTACCCCTATCTAGCTTTACGGTAGTAGGGCGTGTTTCTTAGCCATATTTACTATACGGTCCGCTATTACCTTTTCTAAGATCTTACTAAGGGTGTTTTCTAAAGTAATAGGGCGGTAGCTTTCTAGGATTAAGTAGTCTACTTTACCTTTTTTTTATAAAATAACTGTTATTATGGATCTTCCGAGTTGCGGGTAGTAGCCTACTATAAAGTATACTCTAGCTACGTTTGTAAGCTAAGGTGCTATAAGTGGTCTATAGGTTTTTAAGGCCTTATTTAGAATCTCGTCTAGTCCTAATACTATATTATTTAAAAGGCGGCTAATAGTTCCGGCCATTTCTTCTGTTATTATATCGCTGTTAACCTATAGGTAAGTTACCGGTGTTTTACCCATAATATTGCTAAGGTCTACTAGAGCTAGTTAGGGGAAGAACCTTTTTATAAGGATCTTTGCCTTTTCCTTATTAGTATTAGTTGCCTATAATTCCTCTGCTCTTTAAAGGGGCGGTAGGTATAAGTTTTCTACTAAGCGTCCTACCTTTTTTTAACCTATTTTGCTATAGCCCAAAGGCCTTTATTATAGGGGAGGCTCGGGTTAAAAGTAAGCTTATTTATAAACTGTCTCCAGTTGTTTCTTACTGCTTTTCTTAAGATATTCTTTAACTAGTTTCTTATATCTTTATATTGTCTTTTATCTTTAGGGTTATACCTACTTATATATTTCCCTCTTACTTATTATTAGCTGGTAATAAGAACCGCGTATTATGCGGACTATATATATTGCGTATAGGGGCCTAGATATAAAACTAAGTAGTATTCTTTTAGCCTATTTTTAATCACTACCTAGATCCTTTTTAGTCTTTAGTTGATTTCATTAGAGGTAGTTAGTAAGCCTCGCTTATTTAATATTAGGTGGATTTCTTCTAGGTCTTAAAGTTGTTATTTAACTATACTAAGGAAACTGTCTATTTTACGCTTCCTTATTACATATCTTTTGCTATTTAGTTACGCCTTAATATCTAGATTTAGCTATATCTGGATAGGGATATAGTCTATAGCGAGTGCCTATTCTTCTTTAGGGTTATACCTTTTAAGTCTCTAGTATAGGCCTTCGTCTATAAATGTAAGGTTAATTATACTTCTAGCGGTGCCTTATTGCCATATAATTGCTCCTAGGAGGGTAGCTAGCTTAAGGCCCTAGATATCTATAGCTTTTAGTAAGCACTCTACCTATTATTTAGCAGCAATATAGATACCCCCCTACCGCGGGTAGTAGAGGTTTATATCTCCTAATAAAATAAACTCTATACCTTCGGCCCCCAGTAAGCTTATTACTAATATAATATTCTCTATTTATAGGACTCCTTTAATCCTAAAGTTATATACATTATTAATTTATACCGGCCCCCTATATATCTGGATTATTATAACTATAATATCTAGGTTAACTGCCTGCTGTAACTATAAGGATAGGCTAACAGCCTTACTAATTATAAAGCACACGCGTATAGCTGCTTTTAGTTCATATAGGAGCTAGAATCCTTAGGGGCAGTATATTGATTATATATAAGTATTATAATACGGCTCTTATATAGTAAGGATATAGTGTTTCTCTAGGTTTAGACTGTCTAGTAGGGGTCTTACAAGATAGTGATTTGTATTACCGCAGTTGTACTATATAATAGATAAATAGCGGACTCCTAGCGAGGGTCCTTTATCTCTTCTTTATTCCTTACTTTTTCTATTTTCACTTTCTCTAGGATATTTAGAACTTCTATCTCTTATATTTACGCCCTAGTCACTACTTATTTTATATAGAGCTTTTTATTTCTATGTCTTATATTCCTACTAGCCCTTTTATATTTAAATCTATTATTATCTTTAATTCTTCCCCTGTTCTTACTAGTTAGCTATATACCCTTTATAGGTTGGCTATAAATATTATATTTACCGCGTTAAGTCTAATTCTTAATTGTCCTAGTCTTAAGCTTACTGTCGCTGTCCATAGGGGTCTTCCTATAGGGCGTCCTCTCCCTTATATCCCCTGTGACCCTTATATCCCTATTTAGTCTAGTAATATCGCGCGGCGTCGCTTTTAGCCCGTTAAGGCTTAGGATAGCTAGCTTAGCCCCCTAGTATTAAAGGTAGGAAACGCTAGGAAGGCACTTACGTTCCTCTAGCTTATTGCTTATTGTTTCTATTTATATAACCTAGCGTATAGTTACTCCCATAGCTGTTAAGCCCTTACCTTTTATCTTCTATATTTAATATAGTCTTCCTTTTCCTACGCCTTATATATACCTTAGTGGGAGTTTACGCATTTTATTTAGTCTTAATTTAAGTAGTATCTTATATTATAGGGGCCTATGTAGTGGCCGCAGCATACCTATACTGCGTATGTAGATTAAGTATAACCCTATTATATATAGCGATAGTATTATTTTAGGTAGAGTCTATAGTTATAGAGCCTTATATTATATATAAGGCTATTTATAATAATTCCTTTTTAAATAAGGAGTTTTTGCATTCCTAGTATATATATACTAACAATAAGGGAGCTATACGTTTAGCTAGCGTCTCCTTAGTAAGTCTCTAGCGACCCTTATAACCTTTTATTATTTTTATTATATACTTAGTTTATATTTTCCTATTAAAGCTATTAGATTTAGGTAATCTTAAGTCCCAATATAAGGCGTTCCGTTTATTTTACTATTTTATATATAGTTGCTATATTATCTGCCTAGTGTCCCCTTTTTACCCTAAGGCTTAGGGGAACCACTAGGACTTTAACTGGGTAATCTTTATAGAGTACTTTTATACCAATATACTCTCCTAGCCTGTCCCCTACCCTTATAGCTTATTCCTTTACCTATTAGTCCTTTGGGGTAACTCTAATATCTTCGCTTTTAAGGTATTGGACTATAACAGCGTTATAGACCTCTTTATAAATCTTTATAAGGACTTCTATTTCTAATTATCCCCTAAGCCCCTCTAATTTTTCTATATTTAGTTATATTATAATTATATAACCGGTTATTATCTTAAGGGGGGTAAGATCCCTATACTGTAAAAGCGCAGCTATAGCGGCCTAGGTACGGTTCGCCAGTAAGGGGTGTTTTTATTTATTTTTAATTTTGTTTAGCTATTAGAGGATTTAATTAAGGGTTTATTAAAGGGGCGCCTAAGGTTCGCTAAACTGGCGGAGCCATTCTACTAGCTATATTAGTTCGTTATAGCTAATAGTTATTCCCCTATAATTGCGGATACCAGATATATCTAATAGGCTTTATATTTTGTTAGATGCCTTCTTAATAGAGGTCTTCCTACTTTATAGTGTAGTATTTACCTGTTTTTATTATAGAGGGCTATTACTATGCGTGGTTCTGGCGGACGCACGTAAGTACAAATTACCGTCATTTAACGTGTGCCTCCCTTACAATGTATGCATCTTAGGGGGATTCTCTAGGTGTTTTTTTAGGGTTCTTTTAGTTGGTTTTAGTCTTTTTGGGCCGGGTATAGCAAGAGCTCCTTTTTAGATCTTATATAAATTATTATCTAGGTAGAACTAGTACTAGTTATAGGTTAGTAGGGGTTAGGGTTTTATATATAACGATAGGGCTAAAATACGCTAAGGAATTAGCTTAAAAAAGTAGTTAGTAGAAGAATAAAGAGGTATATTAAATCAATAATAGAAAAAAAGAAAATCTTAATAATATATTAAAGATACGTCTAAAATTAGATAAAGGTTAATAATAGGAAGTAAGGTGTTAAGGAAAAGGAACAGCTTAATAAGTAAAGTATCTTTATACTTTACTATCTAGTACCCTTTTAATAAATAGCCGTAACCTTACCAATATAACTCCGTTATAATAGTATTATTTAAGGAAAAGGAAACACGCGTATAAATTATTTAGCTATTACTTTTTTATAAAAACTAATTATACGGCTAGGGGAAGGTAATTAAGACGTTAATTAAATATATATATAGGTTAAATTATACCTAAAGAATATTATAATATTAAAGAATAACGTTATAGACGTTTTTAATAATTATATAATAGCTACAGGTACTATTATAAAGTATCCCTCTTATTTACTAGGTTGTAAAGCTACGCTAATTATATAGTATAGGACTACTAGATTTAAAAGTATATATATTAATTTTTAAAAAGATAAGTCTCTTTAATTAACTAATTAATATCTTAATTATATTTAATAGCCTAAAGGTAAATATAGGAGTGATGCGTTAGTAATATAGGGGATTATAAAAAAGGATTAGACTATATCTTAATAGTTAAAGATAATGGTAAGCTAAGGCTCTATATATTAAATCCTATACTAAAAGGTTCTATAGAGCTATACTAGAACACTAAATTACCTATAATACTTATAATTAATTATAGACTAGTATAAAGGCTTAGAAATAAAATTATATAAAAATCCCTATATTAGCCTAGGTAGTTACTATTAGATAATCTGTATTCTATATGGCGTAGGACATACACAAGTTACGTGCACGGGGCACGTATATTGTAAATATCTTCATCTAAGCCCAGGGGCCCCACGTTAAGACACGATTAAGATCATCAATTAATTAACCTATTTTATTAATAAATAGCCCTATATAAACTATCTAACAGTTATAAGCCCGGTCCGCCGACATAAGAAGCTATTTAGCTATTACTTAATTATTTAAAGAAATTCTACCTTATTATTAGACTCTAATACCTTATCGTTAAAGGACGCAGACTCTAACAGAAATTCTACCTCAATTGTCATAGGACGAGATTCCATAAGATTCCACAAAATTCTATAAGATTCCATGAGATTCTATAAGAGTTTACGAGATTCTATAAGATTTCACCTTAATCGTCAAAAGACAATCCTATTAACAAAATCTCATCTTAATTCCTTCTTTGCCTATTAGTTAAATGACTCTACTAAGGTTAAGTTTGTCTACTACTATTATCCTTAATAAGCTAGAAGACTAGGAGTAATAGATCTGGCAACTATAAGCCCTTATAGATAAATAAATTTAGGCCCACGTTAACCTAGACAAGGGAGTACCTTAACGAGGTCTACTATAAGAACCACCCTATTTAGAAGTTATAAATTTTAATAAGAATATAACCTTATATATATAGCTCTCGACGAATTAATAGAGGGCGTATAAGAATAGTAGATAATACTATAACTAGTATATAAAGTATTTCCTAAAATAAGAAGAGCACCTTCAATAGATCCGCACTTAAATTACATCTATAGTATTAATTTAGAAGAAGCTACTGCTTAACCCTTCCTTAATTGTTAAAGAATGGCTATCTTAATTAAAGGAGAATATAAAACCTACCTTATTATTTATTAGAAAGAAGGTACAACATTAGTATACAGAAGCTCTTAAGGAGTTTAAATACTTATTAAAATTAAATTAATAGCTAGATTAATGGGAATATATAATATTACTAAAAGAAAAGTATAAGATCCCTTAAATGTCTAATAGAATCTAGCTATAAGAATTGGTAGAAGTTATTTAACCTTTTAGCGACGCCTATTATATAAAGTACCCTACTAAGTTAAATAACCCTTAGAAGTTAAGATCTTCTAAATACCGCAGAGTAGTAAAAGAGCTATAAGAAGGACTTAGAACACCCTTAAAGAAAGCTAATACTACTATAAGAGGGAGTACCTTTAATGCAGACTTCGTAGAGTAAGCTATTAAGGATTACTCTAATACTACTAAAGGTTTACGGAAAGGAAATACCTTAGTATATAATAGACGCTTAAAGAGAGCCGGGACACTAGTGGATAAGAAGACGTCCTATAAGAAGCTAATACCTAAGTGCTTAGCGTGCGGAATATAAGGATATTCTATTTAAGACTAGAGACCTATAGGAGTTATAATCAAAGATGCTCGCATTAAAAGGGCACTAAAGAAGGTAAAAAAGAATAAGGATCTCGCTAACTAAGTTATAAAGATTAAACTTAAAGAATAAGAAGATAAGGCTTAATAATAACAGAATAAGAGTTATGAAGTTAAAATTATGAAAAAAGCTAATGTAATATTCCTAGAATCGTTTTATACCGGTTAACTCTATCTACTAAAGCTATTAACTATTCTTAACTTAGGAACCACTCTTTATATCTTTAATAACCTCTCTTGTTTTTATAACTTTAGGAAAGCTCTAAGATATAAATATATTATCGCTGGTAGCTTAGAAGTGCCTATACTAGGCTACGGCGATATTACTATTTAAGTTACAAAACTAAACAAGAGTAAGGGAATCCTACGTCTTAAGGACGTTGCCTTTTATATAGACTTTAATATAAATCTAGTATTGTTTTATCTACTTTAAAAATAAGAATACTACTAAAATAATAAAGAAGATAATAATCTTCTAGTTTAGAAGGATAATATAATCCCATATTAAATAGAAGAACGTTATAGATAATAGACTATTAAATACGTCCGACTAAGAAGTCTATTAGCGTTTAATATAAGCTAACTGCTACGCCGCTAACGGAAGCGTAGAATATCGTTAAGAGACATTTGTTTAAATGCGAAAGGTAATATATAACTATAGTATCTGCGTCTAAGTTATCTAGGACCTATAAGCCTTTATTATTTAGGTATTAACGCCCTAAAAGTTAAGCTTTAAGGCCCTAAAATAACGGAATATTAACACTACAGCCTCGCTAAAATTAAGCGTTAGGTTTTATAAAGGTTCTTAAAATAAAATATTAATAAACCCTATTTTAACCTCTATATTAACTAAACTAACCTTAAGGAAGCGCATACCGGATTTATACGAGTTATACTTATCTATAATACCTACTTAAGAAGATTTTTTCTGTACTTTATAACAATGCATAGTAAGAAGGAGATACTATAAGTGCTTAAAGATTTTATCTAGTAGATTTGTCTAAGGTATAACCTTAAAGTTAACATTATTAGATTAGATAATGAGCTAGAGAGAAAGATAACCCTTAAATAGCTACGGTCCTAAGGGATTATATTTAAGCCTTTAGCGCTATATACCTAAGCTTAAAATAGTACCACCAAATACTTAGGGGGTGTAATTATTAAGAGAGTATGGGTAATAAGAATTACTGCTAATTTACTATATAACTTATAGGACGAGATTATTAACAATATAGTCTATCTTTAAGATCAAATGCTATAAAAAAGCAATGGATGAAAATCGCTATATAAGAGGTTCTATACCTTCTTAGCTAATTAAAGATTAAGAAAACCGCAACTAGCGTACCTAAAAGCCTATGGCTATAGGGCGTACGCGATAATATTAAATGCCTAGCTAAAGAAGAAAAGGCTAAACAAGCTAGATCCGCGAGCCTATATTGGCTACCTTATTAGCTATAACTTTACTAATATTTATAGGATCTGGATTCTATATAAGGGTATTATTATCTCTACTAGGGACGTTATCTTTAATAAAAAGACGTTCTTTAACGGTAAGTAAACAGATATCTTAAAGGATCTATACGCTAAATTAGACACGCTAATTAAGAAGATTTAACTCCTTAATACCCTAACTAAGAATGAGGTCCTTCTAGAAGATAATAAAGAAGTATTTAAACCGTTAATTTAAGAGGAAGACAACGACGTTAATAATAAGCTACTTCAAACCTTTAATAAGTTAGTAGATCTTAAGCTTGCAAGAGCTCTTAAAGACGCGTGTCGTATACTACCTCTAATAGAAGAAAATAAGGAATCTCCATATGCTTTTTACGTTAAGTATCCTATAAAGTTAGATATATAAGATACTAATTAGGACATTATTTAACAAATAGGAGACAGGTTTAATACTTAGGGGGTGTTTAATAACTCGGTTAAAGACTTATTTAAGGAAACTGGCGATTATAGGTTTAAAGACTTTATTATTAAAAGGATTGCTTTAGCCTATTACGACGCCTTCTTAGTAGGAAGGAAGTTTAACCTTAATGGTTAACTTAACGATAGTAAGCTGAAATTAGGTAGAATACATAATGTTAGATTATATAGGAAGAACTTACTTTCTCTACCTTAGTTAATTAAGGACCTTAATACACATCCTCTTTAAGATTAGTTCTAAGAGGCTTAACAAGCCCACCTCTAATCCTATTATTAAATGAGGTTATTTTAAGAAATAGATAAGAAGTATATAAAGGGACAGTAGATCCTTAGCTTAATGTAGGTGTTTGTTTATAAGACGGATAAGCACGGATTCCTCTAGAAATGTAAAGCACGCCTAGTAATATACGGAAATTAATAGGCCTTAGGAGACCTACTTATAAGAGCTATTATATTAGTGAGTACGACCTTCCGGACCCTAATGGCGATCACTATAAAATTTAACCTAGAGACGATATAGATAGATATAGTTAACGTATTTATCTATTGCGATTTTGACGAGGTTATCTATATAAAGCTACTACTAGGGTTTAATAAAGGAAAGATAGATAAAGTACTACGCTTAAGAAAAGCCCTTTATAGACTATAACGATTACTACTATTATGGTAGAAGAATCTTACGAGCTTGTTAAATAAATTGGGTTTTAAAGAGGTACTTTAGGAGCCATGCGTTATGCTAAAAGGTAAAATAGTCGTCTTCTTTAATATTAATGACATCGTCTTCTACTATAGAAAGATAGATAAGAAGAAAGCTTAAGAAGCAATTAAGGAGCTAAGCAAGGAATACTAGATAAGTACCCTTAGCGAGCTAAAATAGTTCCTAGGAATCTATATACTACGTAATTATAGCTAAAGGCTCCTATAGCTATCCTAGGAACCCTATATTAAGAAGATAGCTAACTAGTGTAAGATAGATCTTAAAGGGCGTCTTCTAGATACTCCTATAGCAGAATTTAAACTCCTCCCTACTAATTACCAATTAATCTATTTAACGCGTCCGTCTCCTAATATAGACCTATTAGTCCGTCCTATATCCCTACTAGCTTCTATAATACTATATTAGAGAAAAATGGGTTTAGTACTCTATATAGCCACTATAACGCGTCTAGATATTGCTTTTGCAGTATTATAGCTAGTAAGGTTTAATTAGAACCTAAGCTAAGAGCATTATTAAGCGGTAGATAAAGTAATCTAATATCTATATAGCATGAGAAGCAGAGTAATCTACTATAGAGGAGATAAGGAAAAAATAAACGGTAGAGGAAGAGATAAAGGAATACGCGATAAAGGATAAGACGACGGAAGAAACGGTAGAGGTAAAGCGTAATTATTTATCTATACTAGTGATATATTATTTACAGATAATTCCGTTAATAGAAAAAGCTTATAAGGATATATTATAAAGCTATTTAGGGGACTAATTGCCTAGAGAGCAAATAAGTAAAATATGGTAATAACGTTAAGTATAGAAGCTAAGTTATTAGCCCTATTACAGACATTAAAGGAAGCTATCTTTATTAGTAAGCTGTTTAAAGTAATAACGTTAAGGCTAAATAAGCCTTTAATTATTAACTGCGATAATACCTAAATACTTTAACTAATTATAGAAGACACGGTAAAGCTAATTACGAAGCTCTAATATATTAACATCTATTAATATTAGCTACGTTAAGAATACGTAAGGAGACGAGTACTATTTTAATAGATAGCAATAAAGGAGATAATTGCTAATAGACTTACGAAGGCCCTACCTAAGTAGAGGTTTTAAAGCTTTATTAATATAATTAGAATAGTAGATATTAAGGAGTAGCTAAATAAGGAGAAGCAACTAGAGGACCTAAAGGAGGAGATTAGAGCGAGATAGAAGGATTTAGATAAGAGTATGGTTTAATTAACTTATTAACGGATATAAGAAGGTGGTTAGCTTTAACCTCAAAGAACTTAAAGCTAAGGGGGTGTGTTAGATAATCTATATTCTATGTGGCGTAGGATATGCACAAGTTATGTGTAGGGGGCACGTGTATTATAAATATCTTTATCTAAGCCTAAGGGCCCCACGTTAAGACACAATTAAGATTATTAATTAATTAACCCATTTTATTAATAAATAGCTCTATATAAACTATCTAACAGTTACTAGTATACTTTTAATAGGCTTTTAATTAGTCTCCTAGTAATTCTTACATCTTTTCTTTAGTTATATTATTTTCTTATTAAGGTTTTTTAGGAGTTTAAAGTAGGGGTTAGATAGATAGATATATAGCGGTATACTAATATCTCTCTAATATCTCTCCGGACCCCTTCTAGGATAAGCCCTTATAATCTCCCTTTACTATAAGGTAATAGTAATTAGGGGCCAACTATAAGAAAAGGGGGGGGGGTAATATAAGGGATATTATTAGGTTGCCCTTAAAATAACTTTTAGGCGCCCCTTAGATAGTTACTAGTTACGTACTAAAGGTACGTGCCTATAGTATATAATCTCTACAATCCTAAAGGCCTTACCTCCTTAAGGATTTATCTCTCTCGCTAATCTATCCTGTTCTATAATTATACCTTATAGCCGCCTGTTTATAAAGTCCCCTTATAGCTATCTACTAGCCCCCCCCTTTAAATAACCTATCTATACAGAGCCCTTTCTAAACGGCCTTTACTTGGCCTTTAACTATAGCTTCTTTTATTTTATAAGTCTAGTTAATATACTACTTCTTTAGAGTTGCTTAGTAAGCTATAGGCTATATATAAAGGTGTAAAGGGCGTAAAGAACGCAGTATATATACATTAGTAGTAGGGGTAGGGGTAGTAGTTATTAGCGATATAATAATAAGACACTAAATAAGGAGCTAGTAATAATAGATTGGTAATAGGTAGGTTTTAGCAGAGGATTAATTAATATGGGTAAAAGACGTCGCTAATTTTAAGCCTTATTTAAGGGCCTTTTAGAACGATCAACCAAACACTCGGCTTTATTTTAGATTGAGTACGACTACTAGATTAAGCGCCACTAATTATCTGCTAATTGACGCTGGTGAAAGCATGGATTAACGTCAGATTGAAAAAGCTCCAGATTGCAACCGAACACTCCCTAAGGTTGCTTACCTCAGCAAACTTAGATTGTAGAATTAATTGGCGGACTTACGTATATCTATAAGCGGATATCACTAACCTTTTTCGTTAAAAAGTTAATTCTACAGTGGGCTTACAGCTCGGGGGGGTCACGGAAAAACTCGGCGGGGTCATAAAGTTCAACGGGGTCACAACCTTTCTGACCCCGCTCAACTTCTGACCCCGCTGAGCTTTATGCATATGCAGTGCATATACAGACCAATTTTTTTATTTTATAGAATTTAAAGTATTTTATATATATAAAATAAGTTATATACAAGGCATGTGCGGGGTATATGCAGGGCATATACTAAAATAAAATAAATAACCCAAGTTGTTAAAATATACCTATATACGCGTTGTATAGTCTTAGCATATACAGAGTATATACTCTGTATATACTCTACCAATTTTATATTTATTTTAAAGAGATTTTACTCCTTTATATACTACCTTTTAAAGTATTACGTTTATATTTTATATAAGGTAGGCTATGCTATAGTATTTACTTAGTATATATAATAATAAAAAATTATATAATGCTTAAGGTATATATACTTAGTATATACTTTCTATTAACTATAGCAGTAAATAAGTAAGCTAGGTTATTATAGTATAGACTATGCGTATGTATTGCATATGCTAAGCATATATAAAGTCTACACGTATACTAATTTTACATAAGGTAGGGTGCGCTATATTATCCCTGCATATGCATCCAATTATAAACCATTTGACGTATATATCTTGTAGTTGTATATATGCATATACTTAGCATATGCACCGCATATTTAATGCATACGGTCGCTAAAGGCAAATTGTGGCTACCGATGCGCGTTCGTGGTTACAGGTCGGCTAGGCCACGCTAAAAGGTCGGCCTACTATAAGCGCTAATGCACAATCCCTGCACGGGGCAGCCTCAACTCAAAATACAAAGTCATGTGGTCAACCGAGCCTAAATCGCTTATCTTACCACACAACTTACCTCTTAATTAAAATTAACTATTATAAATAACTAGTTATAATATATTTAGAACATATTTAGAACATATTTAGAACATATTTAGAA
>Ga0307515_10017893_pt1 | contig 12874 bp, 2 predicted proteins | sample 17_EM_MG_FD_194513 | JGI IMG/M metagenome (GOLD analysis project Ga0307515, IMG submission 194513) | Populus trichocarpa ectomycorrhiza microbial communities from riparian zone in the Pacific Northwest, United States - 17_EM | ecosystem: Host-associated > Plants > Roots > Unclassified | place...
TTTAATATATCTTCCCTACTTTGGGGTTATTAGTTTGTTCTCCTATAGGGCGCCCTAGGGTCCCTCTATAGTTTATTTAGGCGTATCTTAATATACTTTATAATATTAGAGTTGCGTTTATTTTGGGCCCTTTATATTATAGTAGCTTTAATATATAGTTATAGGGGGGGAATATTAGCTTCCTTTTTAAGCAGTGCTGTAGCTGTTTGCTTATATCCGCCTGTTATACTCCAAAGGCAGGCTGTTTGGACCTTTTAGAGTGGTTTAAGGAGCGACTTAGGGGGGCCTTTCTTAGATTCTCCAATGGCCCAAATACTGGACCTATACGTTATGGTTGGCCGGATAACTACTATATATAGTAGGCGTGACCTTTAAAAGCATGGGCCCTATATAGAATTGACGATCCTAGATAATGCGATATACTATACTTGGCCCTTATAGGCCGCTTATGCCGCATGTGCGCTCTACTAGAGCTTACTATCTACCCATACTCCTAATACCCTTAGGCCCTAAACTAGTTAACCCCTAAAGCCTTAAATGCGGATTATGTGCTAGAGATCTATAGATTAGTTGCGTTTTCTTATAAAATAGATTAGCTGGTATTTCTCTGGTAAGAATTAAACTCTATATTGTCTTGCCTATTCTATATAGGTATTATAAGCTTTCTCTAGCATTCTGTAATTCTTTGCGGCTGATGGCCCGTATATAATTAGGTTTATATTATTAACGAAGCCTATCCCCTAGGTTGCCCCTTCCTTAAAGGAGTTAAGCAGGTTGCTTATAAAGAAAAGGAAAAGTATAGGCGAGAGGGGTAATCCTTATGGTATTCCTATTATAACTGCGATAGGGGGGCTCTGGTATCTGCTAAAGATTAGTAATATTTCTTTCTAACCTATAAACCCTTAGACAAATTATATAATCCATTCTAGGAAGCCTTTTGCCCTAAGGATATATAGGAGACGCTTATAGGGTACGTTGTTGTAGGCGCCACTAATATCTAGGCTAAGCATTAATACTATAAAGTCCCTTCGCATCGCCTATGCAGATTTAATAGTGGCAGTGAGTAGCGTAAGTGCTAATAGTGTTAAGCGGTTCTTTCTTGCCCCTATTTAGCTCTATGGTAGTAGGGCGTATTCCTTAGCTATATCTACTATGTGGTCCGCTATTACCTTTTCTAAGATCTTGCTAAGGGTGTTTTCTAAGGTAATAGGGCGGTAGCTTCCTAGGATTAAGTAATTTGCTTTACCTTCTTTTTATAGGATAACCGTCGTTATAGATCTTCTAAGTTGTGGGTAATAGCCTATAGTAAAGCATGCTCTGGCTATATCTGTAAGCTAGGGTACTATAAATGGTTTATAGGTCTTTAGGGCCTTATTTAGAATCCTATCTAGACCTAGTACTATATTATTTAAAAGGCGGCTAATAGTTCTGGCTATTTCCTCTATTGTTATATCGCTGTTAACCCGCAGGTAAGTTACCGGTGCTTTACCTGTGATATTACTAAGGTCTGCTAAAGCCGGTTAGGGGAAGAACCTCTCTATAAGGATCTTTGCCTTCTTATTATTATTATTAGTGGCCTATAATTCCCCTGCTCTTTATAGGGGTAGTAGGTATAAGTCTTCTACTAGTCGCCTTACCTTTTTTTTGCCTATTTTGCTATAGCCTATAGGCCCTTATTATAGGGGAGGCTTGGGTTAGAAGTATGCTTGTTTATAAATTGTCTCCAGTTATTCCTTGCTTCTTTTTTTAGGGTATTCTTTAACTGGTTTCTTATGTCTTTATATTGTCTCTTATCTTTAAGGTTATAGCTGCTTAAGTATTTTCTTTTTGCTCGTTGTTGGCTAGCTATAAGAACTGCGTATTATATAGACTATACGTATCACGCGTAGGGGCCCGGTCTTAAGACCGGGCAGTACTCTTTTAGCCTATTTTTAATTACTGCCTGGATCCTTTCTAGTCTTCGGTTAATTTCCTTAGGGGTAGCTAATAAGCCTTACTTGTTTAGTATTGGGTAGATTTCTTCTAGGTCTTAGAGTTATTGTTTTACTATATTAAGGAAACTGTCTACCTTAAGCATCCTTATTGCGTATCTTTTGCTATTTAGTTGCGCCTTAATATCTAAATCTAGCTGTATTTGGATGGGGATATAGTCTAAGGTAAGTGCCTATTCTTCTTTAGGGTTGTACCTTTTAAGTCTCTAGTATAGGCCTTCGTCTATAAATATAAGGTCAATTGTGCTTTTAGCGGGTCCTTATTGCTATATAATTGCTCTAGGGGAGATAGCTAGCTTAAGGCCCCAGGTGTCTATAGCTTTTAGTAGGCACTCTACCTATTATTTAGTAGTGACGTGGATACTCCCCTACCGCGGGTAGTGGAGGTTTATATCTCCTAATAGGATAAACTCTATGCCTTTGGTTTTGAGTAGGCTTATTACCGATATAATATTCTCTATTTATAGGACCCCTTTAACCCTAGGGTTATATACATTAATAATTTATACCAGTCCTCTATATATCTAGATTATTATAACTATAATATCTAGATTAACTGCCTGCTATAACTATAAGGATAGGCTAATAGTCTTACTAATTATAAAGCATACGCGTATAGCTGCTTTTAGTTCGTATAGGAGCTAGAATCCTTAGGGGCAGTATATTAATTATATGTAGGTATTATAGTACAGCTCTTATATAGTAAGGATATAGTATTTCTCTAGGTCTAGACTATCTAGTAAGGGCCTTGTAAGACGGTAGTTTATATTACTATAGTTATACTGTATAATGGATAGGTGGCGGACCCCCGGCGAGGGTCCTTCGCCTCTTTATCGTTCCTTACTTCTTCTATTTCCACTTTCTCTAGGATATTTAAAACTTTTGTCTCTTATATCTATACCTAGGTTACTACTTATTTTATATAGAGCTTTCTATTCCCATATCTTGTGTTCCTACTAGCGCTTCTATATCTAAATCTGTTATTATCTCCAGTTCTTCCCCTATTCTTACTAGTTGGCTATATACCCTTTAAGAGTCGGCTATAAATGTTATATTTGCCGCGTTAAGTCTAATTCTTAATTGTCTCGGTTTTAAGCTTGCTATAGCTGTCTATAAGGGTCTTCCTATAGGGCGTCCTCTCCCTTGTGTCCCCTATAACCCTTATATCCCTATATAGTCTAATAATATCGCGTAGCGTCGCTTCTGGCCCATTAAGGCTTAGGATAGCTAGCCTAGCCCCCCAGTATTAAAGGTAGGAAACGCTAAAAAGGCACCTGCGCCCCCCTAGCTTATCGCCTATTGTTTCTATTTATATAACCTAGCGTGCAGTTATTCCCGTAGCTGTTAAGCCCTTACCTTTTATCTCCTATATTTAATACAGTCTTCTCTCTCCTACGCCTTATATGTGCTTCGGTGGCAGTTTACGCATTTTATTTAGTCTTAATTTAAGCAGTATCTTATATCGTAGGGGCCTATATAGTGGCCGTAGCATACCTATACTGCGCATGTGGATTAGGTATGCCCCCATTATATATAGCGATAACATTATTCTAAGCGGAGTCTGTAGTTATAGAGCCTTACGTCGTATATAAGGCCATTTATAATAATACCTTTTTAAATAAGGAGTTTTTGCATTCCTAGTATATATAATCTGATGATGAGGGAGCCATACGTTCGACCGGCGTTTCCCTAGCGAGTCTCTGGCGACCCTTATATTCTTTTATTATTTTTATTATATGCTTAGTTTATATTTTCCTATTAAAGCTATTAAATTCGGGTAATCTTAAGTCCTAGTATAAGGCATTCCGTTTGTTTTACTATTTTATATATAGTTGCTATATTGTCCACCTAGCGTCCCTTTTCTACCCTAAGGCTTAGGGGAACCACTAGGACTTTAACTGGGTAATCTTCGCAAAGCACTTTTATGCCAATACGTTCTTCTAGCCTATCCCCTACCCTAACGGCTTATTCCTTTACCTATTGGTCCTTTAGGGTGACTCTAATATCTCCGCTCCTAAGGTATTGGACTATAATAGCGTTATAGACCTCTTTACGAATCTCCGTAAGGACTTCTATTTCTAATTATCCCCTAAGCCCCTCTGCTTTTTCTATATTTAGTTATATTATAATTATATACCCGGATATTGTCTTTAGGGGGGTAGGTTCCCTATACTATAGACGCGCAGCTACGGCGGCCTAGGTGTGGTTCGCCAGTAAGGAGGGGTTTTATTTATTTTTAATTTTACTTAGCCGTTAGAGGATTTAATTAAGGGTTTGCTAGAGGGGCGCCTAAGGTTCGCTGGACTGGCGGAGCTATTTTGCTAGCTGTATTAGTTTATTATAGCTAACGGTTGCTCCCCTATAACTGCGAATACTAGACGCGTCTAATAGGCTTTATATTTTATTAGATGCCTTCTTAATAGAGGTCTTTCCGCTTTATGGTGTGGTATTCGCCCGTTCTTATTATGGAAGGCCATTGCTGGGCGTGGTTTTGGTGGACGCGCGCGAGTGCGAACTACCGTCGTTCGACGTGTGCCTCCCCTGCGATGCATGCATCTTAGGGGGATTCTCTAGGTGTTTTTCGGGGTTCTTTTGGTTAGTTTTAGTCTTTTTGGGCCGGGTGCAGCAAGAGCTCCTTCCTTTATACTATTTATTCTTAATTAATATATATAGAGATAAGGTTTTCCAGGGGGAGACCCCCTGGGACCCCCCTATATAGAGCTTTTACTTAATTTAGAAGTAGTAATAAGATTAAGGCGCCTTAGTTACTACTAAATAAGAATCTACTATAGTAACCAAGGCGCCCTACTTAAGCTAGGCTTAAGGATTATATTGTCACAAATCTAGTATATATTTAGACTGTAGAGCTTTAATATAGAGCCCTCTATATAGGATCTGATATAGTAGATTATAATTCCAATTTAAAGCTTTATATACTAAATATTTTTAATGCCTAATAATTAAATCGCTATATAGCTAGAATTAAAGTAAGTTTACTACCCTAACTTAATTAAATACGTATATAGGAAGAGATATAACTATATACAGACGTCTAATATAATTAAATAACCACGTTATTACCTACCTAGTTCGGACGTACAATAACGCAATGGCTTGGCAATAATGTAATAGCTTAGCGCCAAGTAATAGGAGGGGGGAGGAGGGGGAGGAGATTAGGGGTAGCTTAGCCACTGCAAGAAGGTTATAATATTAATATAGTATTAAACTTTAAAAATTATATCCTAGGAGCTTAATTAACAACCCCTATATAAAACGTTAATAATGTTTAATTATAGAGCTTTAAACTAGCAGATCTCCTAGAAATGCCTATTATAAATAACTCTAAGTATAAAATCTAAAATATTTAGTAGTGGTGTAAGTATGGGATGGGGGTATATATTTACGTTCCTAAATATTATTACATAACGCAATTTTTAGGTAACGAAAACCGCCGTTAATATTACTTAACTAATACCTACTAGAGGTTCCTCTATCCTTTCTGTCTCCTTTTTTACCTATCTTCTTATCCGATGCTATTTATATCGCTATATTAACTAATAGATCCCTTAATAGAGACTAAAAAGGGGTATTAAAGCGCCTTTAGCTCTTATAAAGAAGAAAAGAGAAGAAGAGAAGAAGGTATAGAGGAGGAAGTATTTATAAATAGGAGAAGGCCTACGAACGGGAGATTAGGTAGCTATAATATAGACATTAATATTACTTAACTAACACCTACTAGACGCCCCTCCGTCCTTCCTATCTCCTCTCTTACCTATCTCTTTATTAGATACTGTCTATATTACTATATTAACCAATAAATCCCTTAATAGAGACTAGGGAGGGGTATTAGAGCACCTCTAGCTCTTATAAGAAAGAAGAAAGAAAAAGAGAAAAAAGTATAAAAAAGGGAGAATTTATAAATAGGAGGAGGCCTATAAATGGGAGATTAGGCAACTATAATATAGATATTAACGTTGCTTAACTAATACCTACTAGATACCCCTCCGTTTTTCCTATCTCCTCTCTTACCTATCTCCTTATTAGATGCTATCTATATCGCTACATTAACTAATAGATCCCTTAGTAGGGACTAGGAAAAAGTATTAAAGCACCTCTAGCTCTTATAAGGAAGAAGAAAAGAAGAAAAGAAGATATAGAGGAGGGAGTATTTATAGATAGGAGGAGGCCTATAAGTATAGGAGATTAGGTAGCTATAATATAGCTAGTAATATTACTTAACTAATATATACTAGAGGCTCCTCCGTCCTTTCTATCCTCTCTTACCCGTCTTATTGTCTAATACTATCTATATTACTACATTAACTAATAGATCCCTTAGTAGGGACTAGGGAAAGGTATTAGAGCACCTCTAACTCTTATAAGGAAAAATAAAGAAAGAAAATAGAAGGTATAAAGGAGGGAGTATTTATAGACGGGAGGAGGCCCTATAAGTATATAATTTAGTAAGTACTAATAGTATAAGATTCTTATATAAGATGGGCTTAATTACTTACTAAAATACGGGGTGTCTCTATTACTATAGTAGCTACTATAGTAGTAGAGACGCCTTAAATATTTAATGTAACTAACTACTAAGGCTATTAATAAGTAAAAGGTAGGCTACCAATATAGTGCGAACAATGTAGTTATTAATATCGTTTATAGCCTATTTTTGCTTCTAGTATACGCGTAAATTATCCTTATATTTAGCGTAGAGCTAGTTATAGGTAGTAAGCTAGTTTAGGTCTAACTTTACTATTAATATAGCCGTAAGTAGTATATCCCTTAGTATAGGCCAACTTAGTAGTTCTAGCTTTTATAACGGCGCTATCGCACATTACTTACCAAATTCTACTATATTCTACCGACCTGCGATTGGCCCGCCCAAAGCTAGCGCCTTAGCGGCTTACCTTATATATTTATTTACATCGGTCCTAGCAACCCCTTTTCCTTCTCTTTAGCTTAGTATCTTCGTAATACAGCATTCTACAAGCTTTAGTTTAGAGGCATTTATATAAGCCGTAATATTATACTAAGCTCACCCTACATTACCTGGGAAGGCCTTAATAATATCCCACCCTAAAAAAACTTCGTCTGCAATAACGCATTAACGCGCTATACTTAGACACTAAAATAACTTTATATTACCTGGGAAGGCCTAGATAATATCCTACCTTATAAGCCAGATAGGACTAGACCTATACCCCCAGAATTAAAACTAAAGCATATAATACTAATAAAACCTTAAGAAGTTAACAATGGCATCTAAAGCAAGCTTATTTAAGAGAGCTGCCTCTACCTAAGAGGAACCTAAGATCCAATTAGGATCAGAAATTAAAGATAATAATAACGTCGTAGACGTACGGGAGTAGATTTACGCCCTCGTAGCTAGCTAGGAAGCCAATTATCTTAAAGTAAGAAATATACAAGAGACCCTATAAGAGATCCTAAAAAGCCTCACAGCCCTATAAAATAGCCTAGCTTCCCCTTCTTAAAGCCCTAACCGACCTATTTACTTTACTAAATGCGATATACTAGAAAGTACGGATACAATAATAAAGTAATTAAAGTCCGTTAAGCTCCCTAACCCCCTACTACTATCTAACAGAATAGACCCTACCTTTAAAAATTAGAGGATTTAAGTATAAGGAAAGCTCCGTGTTAACTACAACTATTTCCTTTCTAAAGAAGCCAAAATACTTTACCTCTTTAGTTGAACTACTGGGGACGCCTAACGGTACCTTTAAGCCAAGTTTAAGGACGACTCCCCTATCTAATTTATATCTGTTAATAAGATAATACGGCACCTAGCGGCTATCTATATTAACCTAAACAAAGTATAGGATACCTATTATAACTATAATCGCTTAATAATAAAATTAAACTAACCCTTTGCCAAATTTTAAACTTAATTCCTACACCTTATAGGAGAAGGCTAGGTTTCCCTTAAGAACTATCGATTAGACCTATACAATAAGCTAATAATCTGGCTATAAGAAAAGATTACTATAACCTTAAATAACCTACTAACCTACGAAAGACTTATAGCTCGTTACCTATTATTAGACTTAGAACTAAAGCGGATTAACGCCTACCCTAATTGGCAGAAGCAACTCCGTAACAATTAGAACTCGCTAGCTACACCTATAAGAGCTAAAGCAGGAAGACAAGTTATAACTGCTTCTATACTAAAGGCGGTTATAACTATATACTAGCGAGCCTCGCCTAACTAGTTACGTACCACACTATTAACTAGTATTCGCCGCAATACTCTAATTAACCCTACCTCGGCTATATGCTACAACTACGATAAGTAGGGTTACTTTACCTTATTCTGCCCGGAGCTAAAGGATATAGGCAATATTAAGGAAATAGAGGAAGGAGAAACGTCTAATAAGTTAGAAAAAGAAGAACCCTAGGGAAAAACTCCCCCCTAGGGTACCCTATCAATCTTAAAGAGATTAATCTTAGTTAATTAATGGGTGGAAAGCATTTTATAGTTCTATGTATAGTATTTTAAAATGGATATAAAGTTAATACAACCGCCCTTATTAACACTAGAGTAAATAGCTTCGCCTTTATAAATACTACTGTAAGCTTTATAGTGTAAAGAATTGAATAAACGACTTGATTTTAAATCTATGGAAATTAAGGATACTATATACAAGAAATAGGTGGCTAAGGTTGTCGGCGATACCGACGACAATTTATAACTGTTACTCAATTGCCACAAGGTCGCCATTGCCACTTAGTCGGTAATAGGTAATGAATAGATAATAGAAACAATTAATAGGTAGACATTAAAGATAGGTGTAATACAGTAATAAGATATATAATGGCAAGAGACATATAAGTTAAGAAACGGGTGGTAAGTCATAAGTTAAAGCGAGCCTCAGTAGTCGGTTACAACTACCTATATAAATAATGTTGCCAAGTTTCTAAATGCAGAAGCTATCTAACTAGAGAAGCCTATCTAGGTAAAAGGCTATAACGGCTAAGCCGGTTAGCCTATTACCCACGTCTTAAAGTTATATATCGCTCTTAACGGATAACGCTAATATAGTATCCCCTTTTACATTCTAGACCTAGGGTCCTACAATATAATTCTTAGACGAAAATAGATATCCTATTTTAATATTTAGTTAAACGTGTAATAAAGACGGTTTATCTAGCCGGAGGATAGACTAAGGTTGCCCTTCTTTATTAGGGAGATCCGAACTAACCGCAAGATACTAGCCGTAAGGGCTAACTCTACCTACTAGTAGGATGTCCGGGCCTATAACCTAGCCTTTACCTAAAAAGACGCCTGCCGCGAGGCTGGAAAGAACTCTATATTAATAAAGATACTTTCCTAAAGCGCTATATTTAAAGAGGACTCTACATATAGAAGCGGGATAAATAGTGACGTAAATAATATCTAAATCGTATAGATCTAACCGGTGTGGAAAAGAATATATTAATAGGATATAAGGGATAACCTCTAAAAGATATAATAGGAGCTAAAAGGAGTAATAATAACACTAGTACCCTAAAAGTCCCTAAAGTTATATACGCCCCTATTATTAGGTAACCCCCCTACCGTAAATATTGCCGTAATTAGCGCTATAATATTTTACTTTAATATATACCGGAAGGACAATAAGGTCTTTATAATAAGCCTATATAAAATTAACCGAATTATTAATAATAGAGAGGAAAGGCTAGCTAAGGAAACTAATAAGGAACTAGTTAAACGCCTTCTTCTTACTATTTATACAGACTATAAGGATACATTCTTAAAGGCGGCTTTAGATAAGTTACCCCCCTACCAGACATATAATTATAAGATTTAATTAGAAGCTAATAACTCGCTAGGCTATAGCCCCCTTTACTATTAATTAATAGATAAGCTAAAAGCAATAAAGTAGTACTTAACTAACAATTTGGATAAAGGGTTTATTAAGCCAAGTTAAGCCCCTTTTACTTTCCCTATCCTATTTATAAAAAAGCCTAATAGAGGCCTTCGTTTTTATATTAACTATTAAAAGCTAAACGCTATTACTTAAAAGGACTAGTATCCTATTCCTTTAATTAACGAGACCCTTACACGTCTAAGCTAGGCAAAGATCTTTACTAAACTTAATATCCGCAAAGCTTTTTACTAAATTAGGATAGACCCTATATCTAAAGATTTAACAACGTTCTATACCTATTATGGTTCCTATAAATATAAAGTTCTTCCTTTTAAACTAATAAACGGACCGGCTACGTACTAAAGGTATATAAATAACGTTCTTTTTAATTACCTTAACAAATTCTGCACGGCATACCTAGACGACGAACTTAAGCATTAAGTTTATATTAAAAAGGTCCTAGAGAGACTACGGAACGCAGGCTTATAAGTTAATATTAAGAAATGCGAGTTTAGGGTAAAACGTATAAAATACCTTAGGTTTATCGTAACTACAAAAGGAATTAAGGTTAACCCTAAGAAAGTAAAGGCAATCCGTAACTAGAAGCCCCCTTATATAGTAAAAGGAATCTAATCCTTTTTTAGGTTTTATAACTTCTACTACTAGTTTATCCATAACTACAAAATTATAGCAAAACCTCTTATATAACTAACTAGGAAGAATACGCCTTTTATCTTTAATAATAGCTATATAAAAGCCTTTAAAGAGATAAAAAAAAATCGGCTTATCTCTTCCTTAATTCTTCGTTACTATAACCTAAACCTTAAATTAATACTAGAAATGGACGCCTCTAATAGGGTTATAGCAGGAATCCTATTATAGTTACACCTAGATAGTGAATAGTACCCTATAGCCTTCTTCTTAAAGATAATAGACCCGGCTAAGTATAACTATAAAGTATACAATAAAGAAATGCTAGCTATTATTTAATTACTTTCCTAATAGCGCGTAGAGCTTAAAGGTATAAACTCCTAGATTAAAATATATACTAATTATAAAGCCCTAGAGTACTTTATAACTATAAAGCAGCTTACTAAATAATAAGCCTAGTAGGCTAAAATACTTTCCTAATTCTTCTTTATAATTATATATTGTTCTAGTAAGTAAAACTCTAAGGCTAATACTCTAACCCAAAGAGAATAAGATATAGGACCCTAGGATAAGCTAAAGACCCAATATTAGACGCGCGCCCTTCTTTATCTAGAATAGCTTAACCTATAGATCCTTAAGGAGCTAGACTTCTAGTAAAACGAGCTAGCACTAATAGAAAAGTCCTTAGATAAGCTAATAGGGCTAATTAACTACCTCCTAACTATAAACCGCACGGCTAATACCCTAAGGGCCCTCCGTAAATAAGCTATAAAAGAAGACCCCGATTTTAAAATAAAGGAAGGATTGCTCCTATACTAGGAGCGGCTTATAGTCCCTAATATTAATATCTACGGACTAAACTAATCCGTAAAGCTTATTATTAAGTCTCTATGGCATACCCTAGCAAGAATAAGACCCGTAAAATTATTAACTACCACTACTACTAGCCGAGAATAGTTATAGATATTAATTAATATATACGGAACTATAAAGACTATTAAAGAGCTATAATCCCACGGGATAAGACCCTAGAACTACTTAAGCCACTCCTAATACTAGAGCGCCCTTAGCAGTATATTTTTATAGACTTCTATAAACTACTTAGGGACCGTAACGGATACGATATAGTTATAGTTATAGTTAACCGCTTTAGTAAACGCCCGTTTTTAATTCCCTATTATAAGAATATTAATACTAAAGAGGCAGCCTAGCTATTTATTTATTACGTTTACTAAATCTATAGACTACTAGATACTATTATATCCGATTAGGGGCCATAATTTATATCGGCCTTCTAGAATAAGTTTACCTAAATCCTAAGTATTAAGCTAAAGCTTTCTACGGCTTATTACCCCCAGATAGACGGTTAGATAGAGATTATAAATTAGTACCTAAACTAGAGGCTTAGGCCCTTTATTAACTACATCGGGAAAATATTCGCAGGATGAGATTTAAGTAGACTTTGATTTTCGCGTTTCGCGTAATTAACATGCAATTTAACCAACTCGACACGCAATTGACTAACTTGACACGCATTTAACTAACTTAACACGCAATTCAACTAACTTAACACGCAATTGACCAACTTGACACATAATTTAACTAACTTAATACGCAATTGACTAACTTAACACGCAATTTAACTAACTTAATACGCAATTAACTAACTTAATATATTTAAAAGTTAAATAATACGCAGTTGACCTACTTAGCAACTTTAAAAGGTAACTGTATATTTCTTAATATGTAATTAAGGTAAAGTTATATGCTATATATTTAACTATTATATATTATCTAATATAATCTTATACAATCTTATATAGTCTTATTACTTAGAGGCTCTGCATAAGGCTCTATATAAGGCTCTACACGAAGCTTTACACGAAGCTCTGCGTATAGAGGCTCTATATAAAGCTTTGCGCATAGAGGCTCTATACAAAGCTCTACATAAAGCTCTATACGAAGCTCTGCATAAAGCTCTACACGAAGCTCTGCACGAAGCTCTGCACGAGGCTCTGCGCGAAGCTCTATGTATAGAGGCTCTACACGAAGCTCTACACGAGGCTTTATGCAAAGCTCTATATACGGAGGCTCTATACGAAGCTCTACACGAAGCTCTATACGAAGCTCTATATAAAGCTCTACGTACAGAGGCTCTGCATAAGGCTCTGCGCGAAGCTCTACGTGAAGCTCTACGTACAAAGGCTCTACACAAAGCTCTGCATCGGGTCCCCGCTATATTCCCAATAGCGTCTACACGTGTCTCTGCCTATGTAGCCGCCTTATTTTTTACCCTTCCTTCCTTCCTTACATCCTCCCTACCTAGGGAGGCACTAGAAC
>Ga0307515_10017894_pt1 | contig 12873 bp, 18 predicted proteins | sample 17_EM_MG_FD_194513 | JGI IMG/M metagenome (GOLD analysis project Ga0307515, IMG submission 194513) | Populus trichocarpa ectomycorrhiza microbial communities from riparian zone in the Pacific Northwest, United States - 17_EM | ecosystem: Host-associated > Plants > Roots > Unclassified | place...
GCCCCTTATAAAACGTGCAATCAACACTCTCACGCACCTGTATTGGCTGAGAGCCTCCTTCAGCTCTTCGAGGTCCTTACCGCGTCCAGCCACCACCCTTTCTCTAGCATCTTCCTTCTTCGATTCGACGAACGTCTTAATCACATCCAAGCATACGAGGATGTACGCCAGTGGAAATCGGAAGAGGATATAGTATCGCGAATCCTTGGACAATCCCATCTCCAATGACCTCTTGCGCAGAAGCTGCCAATAGTGTGCCTGAGCTGTGTTGATCCCCTGACGAACGATGTCCTTCCGCTTCAAGTAGCGACGGTAGGCAGCCTGTATCTTCCGGGCCGCGGGAGTTCGCTTCCGTTCCCAATGACGGCGGTAAGCATCCTGGATCACTTTGGCGGCGTCGACTAGCCTCTCGTCGATCCGCTCTTCGTGATCCCCCCGGGCCGTAACAGCCTCCGCCCTCTCCCCATCGGCAATCCGCTCCGGTGGTATTTCAACGTGCTCCTGCTCGGCTTGTCCATCTTTACCGCCGTCTGGTTCCCCTCCTGTTACCACCTCGATACGCTGCCGTCCCTGGTCGACAGGGATAGTGCTAGTCCGCAGAACGCGTGGGGCTGTCGATATGAGTAGCTGGGGTATCCCATCCAACGTGTCATAGGATACTTGGCGGACACACTCCAACCGTTGCTCGCGCGGATTGGGAATAGTGGCGTGCAGCAAGAGGATCATCTCGTCGAGCGATGAATCTTTCAGCGATTCAGCGAATGCATTGACGAGATCACCCCAGCGCTCGGCAGCGGCATATCTGTGTGGTTTCAGTAACAACACTTTCGCGGACGAATAATACCTACCGCTGATAGATCCATGGTGTGGATTGTCCGTATCCTCTGCGAAGCGACTGGATACCGGCTAGGATCTTCTTTTTGAGGTTACCTTCGTTTGTATTGTATCCCACTGTGAAAGGTCAAACCTGGGCTCTGACGAAAGTGGGGTGAAGCGACTGACTGAGGCACAGGCACATGCAGCTGACACCGAATTGTCAATAATACTCTCTAATGCTTGGGCTTGGGTCAACTCACATTCGGGAAATGTAGAGCGGCCCCATGAAGTCAATCGTAAGATTGCCGTCCGCGATGAACTGGTCTTCAGTATTAGAGGCAGGCGCAGAATGCTGCTGAACTTGCGTGTCGATCCACTGCATAAGCTCGATTATGGTGGACGCAAACGTGGCGAAGGATAATGTGTCCTTTTTTAAATCCACACCCAGGGAGATGAGATTGATGAACCAGCTTCGAGGCAAGGTAACATCGTGTAGTACACCTCGGGAGTTAGCTCGGTAGGCCATGATGAACAACCCGGAGAGCCTTTCCGCGAGATCGCACAACGCGTTCAGGTCAACACGCGACCCATTACGAAGGACGTGGCTGAGAGGACAAGTCAAAAGGGATGCACGTGGACCCACATATCGTCCCGTACGTACCATAGATACAACGAACCACAGGTCAACGAATCGCCCGTTTCGGCGGTTAAAAGCGTGATGTAATCCTGCACAATGGGATCCCTCTCACGCGTCAACCTGTACAGCGAGGTACGAGTGATAGAAGATCGGGCATTTTCTCTATCGAGGTCGAAGGCCAGCGTGCCTGCAACTATGAACCACTGTCTGAAGCGGTCCACCGGTCCAGGGTAACGGTTGGAGTCAGAGGAGACGGATTTAACCCATTCTCGTACGATCCCCAAACTGTCAGCCCCGTTGGGTATGTTGGAAATGTCAACGTTTGCCAACGATCCGAGCATCTGAACGGGTGGATGGAGTGTTGAGTACAATACGCCGAGCCAGTAACTTCAAATCAATGAATATTTATACGCGTTTCTCGCCGGGTGAGCCAGGACATACCTTTTCACATCCAGGTCACCACAGTGGGCCGAATTTAGGATTTGGAATTGTAAAAGTATCAGGCGGAGACGTGCGTTATACCAATCAGATGTCAGTTCTTCCGGCTTGACATGGTGGAAAGAACATGGCTCCTCTCCATCTGGAGAGTCACATTTCTTTTCAACGAGCAAGTGTAAGCAAGGCGAGAATCCATGAACGTTACGGCAGGTGTCGTCTTGGGCTTCCGTACGGTTGGAGATCCGAGCCGAAATGAGTTGGGTGATACCCCGACGGAGATCTTTTGAGCCATATATATGCCTTTCCACGCCCTTTTTGCTTGAGCCAGATCGTCTGGTGAGCTTCTCGTACAGGATGCTGCGCCTTAGCACTAGGTAACGGTTTTCCCCCAGTACTTGAAACCCAAATAACCGCTGGTGGTCCGAGCCTTGAGCTAATGATTCGTCGCGTCGGAATTTCTCCAGCAGTTGGATATAGTCGAAGTAAAGAGAGAGCAATCCTTCAACCTCTGAAAGCGGGAGATTTCGTAGCTCGGGAGGCGATGAGAAGGTATGGTCCAGGCATAACAAAGCGGCAAGGTCGTTCCCCATCCCAACGAATTTCTTGGCAAAAATTCGGAGGCTTGCGTGATCAGTGCGCTTGATCGCTTGAAACATTGCGAGCTGGAGGTGCTAGGGTATGAGACCTGCAGATCGAATTGATAGGAAGGACTTACCTCGTTGACTTCTTGCTCTGTCATTGCGCCATTGTCCAGCTTATCTGCATGTAACAGCAGCTTCAAAACGGTGGGACTAGATGCTGGAGGTACCCCAAGTGTCAAACTTCGCCGGAGCCCGGTCAGAAGGTACTCGATCGTAAGTCGCACGTAGTCTGCACTGCGGGGAGCCTGAGACGCGATCAAGATCTCAACCGCCTTCAGCATATCTCCGTTCTTGGCATGAATTTCTGCGACTTCGAGGGCATTGTTGTGTTGAGTGATTATCTCCACCATCTTGTCAAAGTATCCTCCTTCTTGATACATGCGAGCAGCTGTGGCATACTTTTTGGCCATCTGATAGCTATCTCCCGCGTGTTTCAGATCACGAGCTTCTGAGTAACATTCTCCAGCAGCTCCGTAGTAGGCCAGGCGTTCATTGATCTGCTTGGAAGGAGAATCTTGTGCACAGGTAGTGAAAGCGTTGGCTGCGGTCACAAAGGCTTGGACCCTGGCTGCACTGATGGTAGTGGACATCAACTGAGCCTTTTCTCGCAAGAGGTATGCATCACATATTGCGGCTTCTCGGTTCCGCCCAGCTCTCTGGAACGCAATTGAAGCCTGTGCATAGTGCTTGTTGAAGAACATCCTGTGGAAAAGGTCATTGATATACCATAATACCAAATCCCTGTACTAACGCTCTCCCAGTCTTTGACCATTCTTCAGAAGTAGAGGAAGCCACCAGATGTGGCACCTCTGTATTGGATGACCAGATTTTGATCAGGTCCTTACTACTCCAGTATACCTGTACAAGGAGTGAACTTTTTTTTTTTTTTTTTTTCAAAATAGACATCCTCAGGCACCTTCATTGGCTCAGCTGACTCAGAACTGTCCACAATCCAAAGGTTGTTCCGGGCCCGAGTAATTGCAACATACAGAAATTTTAACTATCAGCCCAGACAGCGTCAGTGGGGATGGAAAGAAAAGGTAATACTGCAAGCAATATACCTCTATACAGATGCTTGCATGACGAGTTTCATCAAATGCTGGAGCATCATAGGGATTGTGCCCATTGGAGATGCCATTGAGCACCAAACGCCATTGACTCAGAGTTGCAATAGAATCTGTGAAAAAGTTGTATAACAGGACCTTGGTATTTTCAGTACTAAGGTAGATGTGAAGAGGTTTGAGACTGACATCATTGAACTCAAGGCCCTTGCTCTCATACAGGGTCCTGTAAGGATAGGTCAGGTGAACAGCTAGCAGAGGAACATAGGATCTGACATAATGATACTGTTTCCAAGCTTCTGCCGTAGTTTGTCCCTTGCAGCATCATTGCGTACAAGTATACCTGAGTGGAATGGTTGATACAGGATAAAAAATTAAATGAATGCTTACATTGGTCTGCTCCAAACTCAGTGGTTTCCCCTTGACCACTCCCAAAGAAGGATTTCTCTACATCAGCCTGTTTATAATATTTAATCCCTGGTAACCAGTCACAACTGCAAACATACATCTCCCTCACAAGAGAAGAATGTTGGACAAAACCCATCAATGATTGCTTGTTCGGGTTTCAATTTGTCAATTGAGTGTGGCCAATAGTCCACTATGAGTTCAACAATAGAACGTGCACAATTTACAATGCCACCATGAGAACGGTAGTTTGAAACAAGTTCAAAGGTTCTTGGTGTAACAGGGGAGAGACCTGACTTGTGTGAAAGTTGTTTCTGGATAGACTGTCAGCTCCAGCACAACCTAACATTACTGAAAACCCCACCTCAATGCGGTATTGGTATGCTTTCAGATCAGCAAACTGAAATGAGCTACCAATTGAGATTGTCTGGAGGGATGTTAGTCAGTCTCTGCACATGATTAATGCTCTCACCTGTGCAGTGTCACCAGCCCAGAATAACCCATGTTGATTGGCACAGATTGTTCGGAGAACTTGGATTGTCAGGTAGGAAAAGGTTTTAACAGAGATGTAATGCATACTGAGTGTGTCAATGAGGAGATTGTCCTGAACCTCATCTATATACCTATAATGAAGTTATTTTAACAGAGGAAAAGAAATTCTCATGAAATCATACAGATAGTCCACTTTCTGACCAACCAGGCCAGTGGCAAGGAGTTCTTCCAATATATAGTGAGTTCTGGAGGTAGATTTAATAAAATTGAGACTAGCACAAGGGAAAAGAGATGTCACCGGTCTGCTGCATCATGGTCCCATCGTTGTTGTTTCAGTCTCATGTATGCCAGGAACAAATGATAAATTTCATGTCGCTTGTGGGAAAAATTTCCTTGACCCTGAACATTGAGTGACTCATAAGCCCCTCGATCAAGGCATCTAAGGTCTGTCCCAATTGTACTCTCAGATCCCTTGATTACTCCCATGAATTCCCCAAACACCAAGGCAGGATCTAGGTCACCAATTGTTATAATAGGTCACTGGTAAACCATCACCTCTCACCTAGACCTCGGGTAAAGGACTGTTGGAAGTGACCCCAGTAAGATGCCAAAAAAACATCGTAAGAGACAAAGCTCCCATGGGACTGCTGCACATAATTGGATGAGGACAAAATTCCAAATCTTGACTTCTGAGGTGAAATTGGAGCTGTAAGGGATGTTACCTTATTCCTAAGGGCATGTGTCTGCTCAATATCATTCTGGAGCATTGTGTGAAGCTATTAATAGAATAGTGAGATTTAATGTTTTGAAGATATGAATGTCTGTACCTGATCATAGGTGATAAACAATGGAAAATGTTCATCTAGAAGTTCACTGAACCTCCCTGGCACATTTGACCTCCATTGCTGATAGTCATCCTGGTCCACAAGGTCAATCTCCTGTTCAACATCTTTTTGCATCATCTGTAGCTCCTTTGGAGAACATGCAGCTGCTTCAAGGGATAACATCAACTTTGCAAAATGCTTTTCAACCTTGATTGCCAGGACTTGGGATCGTGCAATAAAGACTTGACGGGGTTTTGGCCCCATGTCAGGATATTGTTGCCAGGTGCGTTGTATAGCCAACATCTTGAATAGTATTGTTGTTGTCTTCCCTGTGCCACTTCTGCCCATCACATAACAAGAGGAAGGGTATTCAATGATTGCTTGCTCTTGTGCACTATTTGTCAGAAGTAAGCACGGAAGTCATACCATATAACCAGTGTACATACGAAACTGAAAAGACATGTACAACTTCCTTATCAGCCAGGATACCTAACACATGTCAATAATAATTGTTGGATTATTATGCTGATGAAGCATACTGTTCAGAAGGGCCTTTGGAAGGTTAGAATATGATCCAGCTGACATTGAAGATAATCACCTGAGATAAAATAACAAATTTATCCAGGCTAGTTATATGTGAGTTATTAGAGAAACTGCAGTTTTGAGTAGTGCATACACAAGCATAGAGTGGATCTATTGTACACATTCAGTCAGATTTGAAACACCAGCCAGCCACCTCACTTACATTCTTTATATCTTCTTCATGGTCCTTGACAAGTGTTGCAGCACATGGTATATCCTGGACCTGGTATTCCAATGGAGGAAACACAGCAGGCAGTATAACAGAGATGCCAGCACTTAGAGGCCTGGGTTTGTTCTGGAAAGTGCACCGCTTAATGTAGTCTGGACCCCGGTGTTGAAGTTGCTGGCTGAAGGTATCCCAAAACTGCCTATGGCCTAGCTGTGCATGGGTGAATACACCAAATATCCGGATCACTACCAAAGAGGATATCAGCTGAGACAAAGACAAAAGAAACCAGAGAGTGTACCTTGGCATTCATATTTGGGATCAGCTGTAAGATAGTTCCTGAGATCAGGCACACAATCTATCTGATACTAATGAAAATAGTGAGTGAGGTACTTTGATTCATTAGCAATCCCTTGCATACAACAAGCCAGGTATCCCCTGTTATCATTGCCTCATATATGGGAAGTTCCACCTCAGGATTTGTGAGTGGCTGTTGGTTATCATGAGAAAAGTGTCCCTGGGAAAGTTGCCTGGGGGAAATTAGTGACAGAAATTGTGAAAAAGGGCAAACTCCTACTTGATCTTCTTTATTAAAATCTGGAACATTGGAAAATCAGCACATCTGATATCTCGTAGATATTTCTGTGCTCGTGTGGATAGTAGGATTGCCCACTCTCCAAATCCTTCGATGTCATCGAAGTATACTGTGGCCTTCATTGGTTGAATTGTATGGAAGGCCATGTTCCGAGATCGATCTGGCCCTGCAAGTACTGTGGTTGATTTTGTCCCAGCATAGGAAGACTTGAAAATTTCTGATAGTTGCGGCTTCTTGAGAATAAGGAGGTAGTGCTAGGGTTTTTTAGTTCTGCGCATACAGAATATCAACCACGAACACACCTCCAATATGCTTCGAAGCTGTGACAAGACTTCAATATACACATCACGTACTTCCGCATCTGTGGTTGGTACAGTAATACCCATGGAATCGAATGGAAGTGGATCGATACGACGATTGTAAGTGGCCACTTTGCCTTTTTTGCGCCTAGTAGGAGAAATTCCCTCCCCAGTCAATGCACCATTGGCGTTCTCCTCGATGTTCTTCAGAATACTGAATGAGAGTTCCACCTTTTTCCGGAATGCACGGAGGTCGCGGGACACATCAGCAGAGGTTTGATATCCCGCGGTTAGCAACGAAGATGAGAATCGTTGGAGGAGGCGTATGCTCATGGTATCCATAATATTTGGCGTCGGGGACGTGGGGAACCCCGTAACAATCCACTTTGAGAATGCTTTATATGCCTTCTCCTCGAGCACTAGAAGAAAAAATGATCAGTGCTGGCAGTTCGCGAAAGCCTGTGGGTACACGCGACACACCCGAGATGATGTACTCTAAGATATGGGAGCAGCTGTTGAGCGCTTCAACCATCCTCCCAATCTCGGGGTCACCCCGATGGCAGACTGCTTCAATTGCACGGAGAGCAGTTTTTTGTCCGTCTGGGGCAAAGAATACCTGAGGGTCAAGCATCCCCGTATCGAACGTGGATTGAGACGAGTAGCGATCTGGTGGCATGGTGTTGGTGTGAAATCAAGATTGGCCGCCACACTTTTGAGCCGAAACGTGGTTCCGACAAGGGCGCTAACACCTCACAATATAACCGGACTGCACAGCGAATTTCTCCCCAGATTTTACATCAATATACATAGGGGGAGGCGAATTAATAGACCCTAATCCCGGAACAGTTGCGGGTTTCTTGACAGCCTTGTCCCTTTCGAGGAGTTTTTCTAACTTTTTAGATGTCAAAGGTTCCGGAGGAGGTTCCTGAACAGCGAATGGTCAGACCCCTCGTGGGTGATTGAACGCGCAATCCTGACCTCCGAACTTCTCCGTTGTCCAAGAACACGCAAACCCGACTCCCGACGCCTGGTTCGACATCCTTGACCTATAAGACGGAAATGGATTCAACCGCAGATTCTGTGAATGATGACATAGGATGAATAGGACGTACCTTCGAGGTTCAGCACGGTGATGAGCTCAAGAAGTTTAATTCCCCAATGGCGACGGCAGCCGTTCCGAGCGATAGAATCTTGCACGGATTTTGTCGTGGAAGAACTCTCCTTCTCTGCACCTACACATCAGGACCAGCAAACCGACAGGTTGAAGGGTCAGAACAAAGAGAGTAGGGGGTTGTCGAAGGACGGATGTCAAGTGACGCACGTTCATTGAGGTCGACGATATCCCTATTAATCCCTGCAAGAGGTAGAGGGGGAAGGCCCGAAGACGGTATTGGCGGTCGCGCGACGCGTGGATGAACAGTTTGCCAGGTTGTGAAGCATCCCAACGCGAACTTAAAGTGGATGACGGATGCCGGGAGTATGAATCCGGGCGCTTTTTTGCAATACGGATCGAGTTCACCTTTTACAAGAACGCCTACTACCCCGGACCATTTGATTTACTTTGAACGACTACTACGGGGTATTCTACGAGGCGATAAAACCTGTATCGTCATCGCCTCAAGCAGGGTCGCACTGTAATTCTGCTCATGGCTTGAACGTGGTTTATTCTGGGGAAGCTGGAAGCCAGAAAGTATGGCTTACTCAGACCGACCCGCGTTTGCGTGAACGGACAGAGAGACCTCCATCGTTGTCCTTATAGCCATTCTAAGTGCATCGCAGTCTAATCTAGCACCCGAAGCGGCCCCTGTGAAAGCGCGAAGGAAACGAAAGAATTGAACGAAGTGCGAGCCGTTCAGACTCTGGACGTCACGCTCAAACCTATGACAGGCATTCACACTCCAGTCTCAAGGACAAGACGGAGGTCCGGGTTCTTGGACAGGTGCGGGGGCAGGCGGTATCGTTTGTATCTCCAACAGAGCCATAGAACTGCAACCTGACGAGATCATCTGGATGATCTCGTCAACAACGTTTGCGTCTCCATGGCTCTGTTCGAATCTCTTTCCCCACGGTACTGCCTTCCCACTGGTTTCCGCATTCTATGTCTCCTTGAAGTTCGTGCAGTATTACTAGCGCCCACTTCCGGCGCTCGGACGTCTATGCCTTCCGGTTCATGAAGTTCATTGACCAAACTTTCCTTCGAACCTCTTCATGGAACCTAGGGGGTCTTCTACTCTTCAGCGTGGGACCTCAGTCGGGTGGGGCTTCGCTGGATCCGGACCCCACCTTACTCGCAATTTTCTGGAGAAAATCTCGGGTTCGGAAAAATACTGCGTGAGATACCCCTCGAAACGGGGATTCGCAGGGATGTAGCTCTCCTACGGTCCACCTCATCATGGAAGGGGCATACTACAGGATCCCCGCATTTGCCTTGGTCGTCGTGGCGGGGACCTAATTCCGCACATCCAAAGATATCCTCCGAAGATACCTTCCAACCCTAGGTGTCATCTTCCATCGACGCGGCTAAAGTCCTTGTGTGCAATAGGTATCCAGGTATTATTAAGGAAGGCTAGTAAAATACAAAGCAACTATAGTTGTCGTAGCGGTCAGTCTGTACTTATCAATGATAGATCGTCCAAACCTCTCCAATCTCCAAAAACGCCCAGCGTAACTCATCTCTTATCGCAATCCCCTTCTCTATCCGGGGATCCTTAACATACCATCGCCTGTGATCCAGGAGCATAGGCCGATACCCGGGTGGAAGCCCAAGCTCGTCCTCCGTGCCGTCCCCACCGCTGCGCCCAGGTACCGATCTAACCCTTTTCCGTGACCCTGCCGCCCGTTTCTGAGTGGAAAGCGCGGTTGGGATCCAGCGTGGTGTTGTTGGCACAGTAGTAGCAGGTGCAGCAGTGGGAATAACCAGCGGTGCATCAACTTGCACAGGGTCTTCGTTGTTGTCGGTAGTTGGTCCAATGCCTGTTGGGATGTGAAAGCTTGAGACCGAGACAGGACCCTCGTTGTGGTTGGACCCTCCTTTGGCTGTAGCTTGCCCATAGCCGTAACTGTCGCATCTGCCTCGTCAGCGAACAGTCGTATTCACTATTTGCTCGGCGTCTCCAAGGTCTCGTCCTCAGGAGACTCCCCTTTGTCAGTTTCGGGCATAGACTCCATGAACGTGACACGCGTTTCGAAAGAGTATTCTGTCCAGTCCCCCCTGATGCCGAAAGCCTCCGTTTCAAGGCTGATGTGTTTGGTGATTTCGAAACTGAGTGAGATACTGAGGAGTTGTCACGGCGTAGTTTGGAAGGGGTGGGGTTCTCGGAAGCTGTGGACGTGTGGTTCTTTAGAGAGGGCTTGTTGGTCCTGACAGAATTGCGCTTTGATATCCTAGCTTGACCATTTTCGGTTCTATACGCCGAGACTCGACAGGGGCGGTGTGGAAATTTGAGTTTAAATATCCTCATTTCGACACACCTCCAGAGGAACGTACCTTAGAAATTTCATACACCTAAGCAAATACCACGCATCTAAGGAGTGTTGCGTTCTCGACCGCCTTTACATCTGGGCCACGCAGTTCCCCGTTTCCAAGTAACACAGCTTCGGCGTTCTCGAACCACCCCAGCAGCACCAACTGGAAATGTCGGAACCTGAACACCTGCACCGTTTCCACGTGCGTCCTAGTATCCCCGTCGGATTCTTCAGTACGAGCTTTGAGTGGCTCTAGCTTCATGGGGTCTTGACAACTCCGAGCATCTCCCTGAATACCACCGGACGGACACAGGAAACATCACAGCAGTGTTGTAATCGACATCGCTCGAGTAAATGCTAAGATGCAATTCAGTCACACATACACGATGGCAGATACGGTCGATACTAACGCACTGGACACAAGCCAAGTAACCTGCGGTCGCGGGAACAGCTATTACGCTAGCTCCGAGCTCGTGACCAGATCTGGGTGCGGTCTTGACTTGGACCCAGTGCCCATAGATTTTCTTCGCCAGACCAAATTCCTCCGGGTCGAGTTGGAACCGTTTGAGCTGAGCATTGGTGAGATGGGCAGACGGAGCGGTAGCGGAAGGCGAGCGGATGAAGTAACTATGACAGAACGCGATCGGATGCGCGAACCATAGTTTAGGGCAGGTCATATCGTGTTATATATCTGACTTGACAAAAAAGCGATCGCGACCCCCCAGAAAACACCCTGTAATGTCCCAACTGAATGCCCTATCATCAATTACAGCTTCTGGCGGTCGAATACAACTGCCTGGCTGCTCTAATCCCACCCGACGTTCCTTGAGCCGTTCCAGCTCCCTCGAATCCGCCGTTACATCCTGGATGAGGGTTGAGAGATGAGATCTCGCCTCCTTCCTCAACAAATGTTGAGGTACTAGGATATCGAGGAAAAGGGTAAGGTAGCATTCCATGAGGTGAAAAGGCCGAGACTCGGAGGCGACTCATGCTCCGCGGAGAGAAGTGTGAGGTCCAAAACGATAAGCCTAGACAGCGGGGAAGACATTCAGAAGAGGCATCCTTGTACCCGAGAGCGATTCTCGGATGTACACAAACTACAGGCAAGAGGTTGTTAGAGTGACTGAGTCCACTATGAACGAAAACCCGCACATGAGCTTCAGGGGCAAGCAAATAGATGCGGGGCATCCGGAAAGTGTTATCTGCACCAGCAACGGGGGTGCGGAGCCGCGGGGGCCGACTGCCCGTAAGGCCAGTGACGGCCTTGCGGTGGGCGGTGTTGCCCTCCCCTGGGTGAGTTCGGGCGAACGCAGGAGTTGTACCCTCAAGCGACGACGCGGTTAAAGCGCTTCTTCACGTAGTATCGAAACAAGGCAGTTGGACAGGGAACTGCCCCGTGTTTTCCCCCGCGACTTCGGACCTGGAGGAGAGGGGGTGATTCCAACCCAAGTGGTCACCACCAACCATCATAATCACGGAATCATGCCAAGTGTGGGTAGCCGTCCGGGGCAACACCGCGCTAGGTTCGTAGATTGCCAGGTAACGTTCATCTCCGACCACAAAGCACGCGTACTATAACCAAGGCGAAGAAACGACCACATTAACGTTCCACCGCCCCTGGGGATCCGAGGTTGCAGTCAGCATGAAAGTTACGAGTTAGGATGAAGTATTGGCGGGATACGTACTGGTAGAGTGAATAGATGTTCCTCGTACTCAGGAAACTATATCACGTTCGTGGCCGTCGGTGAATACCATACTCGTGCAGAAGCCACGAAGTGCTTCCGGCACAGAGTCGGACGTGATTGTCGTGATAGGGGGAGCGCCGGTTCGTGCTCCCGAGTCGCCTGAGTGGGATGAGCCCGAGCCTGTGGGTGACTCCAGAAACTGTGGGATGGAGTGTTCTGGCGTTAACTCAGTGCACACGAATGTCAGCTGGTCGTCCGGAACGCGATGAGAAACCATGAGAAGATGGACGTTGTCAGCGGAACCGTGAAGACCCCAGAACTCGATGCATCTCAATCTTCGTCGGTCCGCCGCTCCTTCCAGGTGTTTCATCAAGTAGAATGGTCGGATAAACTGTCGAGGCCACTTGAGGACGATCAACTTTGTTTCTGAGCATGGATGGCCGTATGTGGAACTTCGGAATAGTCGCTTCCGATTGCGTCCTGTGGGAGATACCTGGGAAGGAAAGCAGTCGCCGACACTTCATCCTGCGTTGAACGTTCTTCAGCTTTCACGCGAGCATGCTGCAGCCGTGCCGAACGAGGGCAGAGAACAAGGGTCGCAGCTTGCCGTGACCACGACTTACTCCTTGGCTGGGATCCACCGGTTTACAAATAACCACCATCATGTTTTTCAGCCTCTGGTCGTCACCCGAGGAACCACAACCGGAAAGGGTCCCATTACCACTTCAAGCCTTGGACAGATGCTCTATCTGCGAATCACAACGAAA
>Ga0307515_10017895_pt1 | contig 12873 bp, 13 predicted proteins | sample 17_EM_MG_FD_194513 | JGI IMG/M metagenome (GOLD analysis project Ga0307515, IMG submission 194513) | Populus trichocarpa ectomycorrhiza microbial communities from riparian zone in the Pacific Northwest, United States - 17_EM | ecosystem: Host-associated > Plants > Roots > Unclassified | place...
AAATAACAATTAAAATTAATCGAAATAATAAAAAACATAACAAGCAATAATATAATAAAATTAAGATAAAATAATTAAATTTAATTCTATATTTCAATTAACATTTTTAAGGTAAATTCAACAATAACAATTCAAATTTAACAAAATTTTCAATTATTATGGCAATACAAACAATAAAATAAATTGAACAAATAAAAAGAAAAAACTAAAGACTTTAGGAATGAAAAATGTTTACCTTAATAGTGTGTTGATTTCAAGATTTTATCTACGAACAATACACAAAACAAAAAACACAACAAAAATAATCATAACTAAAATAAAAAGTAAAAAAAATACAAAGATAAAGAAATGAGAATACATACCTTTTAATATGTTGAAAACTACAATCAAAACAATAAAAATTGGCACCAATTCTTGCAAAAACAGAACACAAGCGAAGAGGAGAAGAGAAGATGAAATGAGGAACGGAGAAAAAATGAACCACGGAGGGGGGGGCTGGGTTTTATATTACAATTTTACCGACGACTTTACTGATAAAAATTAGAATAATATTTTCATGGAGGTGGAATTAAATTTCCGTCAGTATATTTTGAATTTCACACTAAAATTTTAAAAATCCCTCCAGAATTTTTGAAGTCCGTCAATATATAGGTGTCAGAGCACGCGCATTGGAATTTGCAGTGTTCGTTGGTATCTGCACTGACCGACCTAGCACTCTAACAGTCGCATGCACCTCTATGATGATATACCGATGGTCTGTCTGTCGGAAACAACGTCGGTGATTGTGGCATGGGCAGTAAATATTTTGCAACTCTCAGTAAAATACCGATGGCCACATGTCATCAGTGATTGTGGCAAATGCAGTAAATATTTTGCAACTATCGGTAAAATACCGACGGAAGGTTTCCGTTAGTATGGACGTCGGTATTTGTGTCATACTTTTACATATTTTGTTTGTATTGCCTATTTATCCTCCTGCGCAAATGCTTAAATTGCAAACTTACAGCACAACACAATAACAACAACAAACAATTATAAAATAAATATTTTATGTTCCAAAATATCATCCATAATATTACATTATAAAAAAAGGCTTTACAATTTCATGTTCTTATCATATTTAGTCATAATTTTTGTCTTTGTCATCAATTGAATTGTTATCAGCTCCATCGCACTCTTCAATATGGTTATCATCATCCTCATTGACATTTGCTAGTTCACTAGAACTCAAAAACAACATTCAACTCTTCTGCGTCAACATCAACAAGACTATCATCGAAAACATGAAAATTTGAATTTTCTTCTAAGTCAATTGAAAGAGCAACTTGATATGGTTCAACCAACTTGATATGGTTCAACCAACTTGCTAACTTGAAAGACTTCATCTATCACACTTGTATCTTTGTTCTCATCCTAAACAACCTCGACACGACCCCTGGATTTTGTTTTTAAAATGGATAACCAATCAACTCTTGATTGGTCCTTTTTAAAGGAAGGGGTGTATGTGTAATAAACTTGTTGGCATTGCTTTTTGAAAACAAAGACATCATTTACGTTACGGAGTCTAGCTTTTAAGTTGATTTCAACAAGACCATAGTGAGGATCTACTCTGATTCCTCTGTCAGTTGTGTCATACCAATAGCATTTGAATAAAAACACTCTACTGTGCTCGTTATGATATTGCAATTCAACAACCTCTTTTAATTTCTCATAGTAGTCAACTTCAAACTCACTACAAGTCGATTCCTTAATACAAACACTGTTGTTATATGTCATTCTTCCATGCCCGTATTCTTCAGTATGAAACACATATCCATTGACAAAATACCCGTTATAGCACTTGACTTTTCTTTCAGGGCCCAAGCTTTGTAAAGACAATAAAATAGCAGCACTCCTTCCATTTGATAAACCTTGTATATCAAATACAACAATAATCAATAAACGGACATTATGTAATATTGACGCACAGTTACCTTGCAAGAGATAATGAGTTTATGATAGGACTTACATGTGTTCTAAACCATGTGGCAAATTATTCATCTTGTAATTGAAAGATTTAGGATTCGGTCAGCTGTGAGTTATTGGGCAATAAATATTGTTGATGTTGCCTACAAAGTTGTTCCAAATTATATGAGTTTATGATATCACAATATATAAACAGTACACTCTTGAAAAAGTTTAAGTAGTACATCTACTTACTTAATAAAAAGTCTCAGCTCATCACAGTTAAATAGAACATAATTGTGTGCATGTCTGAACTCTATTTCAGACAAATGTCTTCCCCTTACGGCATTTTTAGGTGTAGGTCATCCAAGATTGAAGAATATTGACAATTTTCCACTTAAAGGCACTTCACCACCATCATCATGCCGTGGAACACGATTGATTCTCATTCTCAAATTAGGTTCGAAATAGTACGAGATAAATGTTGAGATCTCCTCAACAATATAGACCTCATATATTGAAGCCTCAACATGTGCCTTGTTCTTAAGATTGAACAAGTACCTGCATATATAGAATTAAACAAAAATTATCAATTAAAAAAAACAATGAAAACACTTTTAATTATGAATTACATTGCAACTGTAATATTTAACCTCTCGAATGGATACATCCATCTATACTCGACCGATCCTCCAACTTTTACCTCATACGGTAAATGTATGGGTAGATGCTTCATTGAGTCAAAAAATGATGGAGGGAATATCATCTCAAGTTTGCATATTGTCTCGATGATATTCGTTTCAAGCCTTTCAATGTGATCAACATTCAACTTGCTGGAGCATATATCTCTAAAGAAATGACTGATCTCCGTGAGTGCATCCCATATCCCCTTTGGCAACAAATCACGAAAAGTTAATGGAATGAGTGTTTGCATAAACACGTGGCAGTCATGACTCTTTATTCCATATAATCTGCATTCCTCCATATTAAGTAGCCTTGATATGTTCGAGGCATTTCCATTGGGAAAACACAGACTCTTAAGCCATTTATAGACTAGTAGTTGTTCATTTTTCTCTAACACGAAGCTTGCTCTAGGTTTTGCGATCCGTGACCCATCAAAAACAAACTCCATATTTTTTCGGTTACAGAACAATGTTAAATCCAATCTAGCCTTGATGTTGTCCTTTGTCTTCCCCTTCACATCCATGACGGTGTGGAAAATGTTCTCAAACACGTTCTTTTCTATGTGCATGACGTCAAGGTTATGGCGGAGGAGATTGGTCTTCCAATAAGGAAGCTCCCAAAAAATACTTCACTTTACCTAATTGTGGGTCAAACCAAAACCAGAAAACTTCTGCTTACCTAATTGGAAACCAAACACAATGTCATTGTACTCTGATACAACATTATGCAATTCATCACCAGAAAGACATGGGGGTGCAACATCCTTTTCAACTCTACTAATAAAGAAATCCTTTTTGTTCTTTTTGTACCTGTGATTCATTGGCAAGAAACGATGGTGACAGTAAAAAAAAGAAGCTTTACCTCCGTTTGTTAGTGTGAATGCCTTGTTGTTTTCCATATAGTATGGACATGCTAGTTTTTCATGCGTGCTCCAACCAGAAACCATTCCATAAGCTGGAAAATCATTGATAGTCCACATCAAAGCCGCTCTCATAACAAAATTATGTTTCCTCGATATATCATAAGTCAAAGCTCTGAAGGACCACAATTGTGTTAACTTATCAATCAATGTTCGAAGACAAACATCTATATTCCGGCCTAGACTGCTCGGACCTGGTATGACCATAGATAAAAACATGGACTCCGGCCTCATTCACATCCCCGGTGGCAAGTTATAAACCGTCAGTATGACCAACCAACAAGAATAAGAAGCAACAAATGACCGGAATGGGTTGAGTCTGTTTGTACACAACCCAAGATGCACGTTCATTGATTCAGCTAAAAAGTGAGGATGCACATTGTTAAAGTGTTTACATGCTTCGCCGTTAGAAGGATGCATCTTCACTCCATCAACCGTATTATGTGATTGGTGCCATGTCATGTGCTCAGCAGTATTTGATGACATGAATAACCTCTGCAATCTAGGTGTGATTGGGAAGTACCTAAGTTTCTTATATGCCACGAGATTGTTTCCCATGCCAGTTTTGGGTTTGAAACAAGAATGCCCACATGTCATGCACTCGGTTAGCTTAGCATTTTCAAGGTAGTAAATCATACAGAAGTTACAACACATGTTAATTTTCTGATATCCTAAACCAAGGGGTTTCATCATAGACTTAGCAGTATAGAAGTTCTTTTTAAGCTTGTTCCCTTCAGGTAAAATGCTTGTCGCCTATTCTATAATTTTGTCATAACCGACCTCACTCAACCCGTGATCTGACTTGATGGTGAACACCTGTGCTACGACTGATAATTTATTGTGGTTCGTGCGCCCATCCCATAATAGTTTGTCAGAATCTTTCAACAAATAAAAAAAACATTGTTGCATCTGCATTAGGTTCTTCTACTACAATTGGACATTGACTGGTATTACCTTTATTCATTGTCATTGCATCCATAACCATATTCTTGTAAGGATTACTGTTGTCATTTACAACTTCATGCACGTTGCTAGCACTAGAAGTTGACCCATCCACCCTTTCTACCATGTTCTCATTAGGAACAAATAGTTCTCCGTGTGCATACCAACACATGTAATCCTCCATGAACCCTTTGGTTAGAAGATGCATCGTTACAACAATTAGATACAGAGACTTTTTATTTTTACACTTCCTGCATGGACACCTAATACCGCCATCAGTAAAATTCCTCGGAATAAATGTCGTGAAATTAATAAAACCCTGAACCCCATTATAATAATCCATCCTCCGCAATCCTTGAGGTGAGTCTCGATACATCCATGACTTCTATCGAACCTCTATAAAATTATGATGACAACATGTATTAATTAACTATGTTACGTAAATAAATTTGCAAAAATATTGGTTTGCCCCAACATTATCCAACAAACTAAAAAAAACACTTATGTTATCAATTATCAATTATCAACGTCCATACAAATTTATACATATATAAATTTACGGAAATCACAACTCCGCAATAGAATTGATAAAAATTAAAACGGACCCATTAAATACGCTATTTTTTATTTCATCACAACACATCTAATTCAGTGTAATTTAAACAAAGTTTCAATAATTTACAAACAAATACAACTTGACAAAATCTAAAACAAACTATAACAACTACAAAATTATACATCCATACTACAAGTTTCTTTGACAAATAACAATAAAACAAGTACATACGTTAACAAAATACATATACTAAAAAAACAATAAAAAATAATAAAATTGACATTTAAATGTTAAAATTAAAAAGGATATTTACTTACAAAAAATAAAAAAATCCACAATAAATCGAAGAACGAATGTTGTGACCATGTACAAAAGTATAAGAAAGATGAGTACTTGTGTTGAGAAGAGGGGGATATTTTTAGGGGGTGGGTGGTTGTTTGCAGTTTGGGAGGGGAGAGTTGGGATGGGGAAGAAAAAGGAGAAATAGAGGAGGAGAGAGTCTGAAGAGTGTGGATATATTGGTTTTTACCAATGGAATCACCGACCGACACGTCATGTCGGTATACCCGTCGATAATTCTGACGGTGAATGAGCCACGTCATTATATGAAGATCCCGATTTGAATCCCTCGGTCATTCCATCAGTAAAATCGTCTGAAAAAATTCCACGTCATCAGACTATTTTTTTTCTCAAAATTCTATATATTCTGTTGGCAATGCAGTCGGTATATACCGATGGTATAATTCCATCGGTATATACCGACCGACTTGCCGATGGAAACTATGTTTTTGGTAATTATTACCAATAGCAAAGGTCTGTCGGTATAGACCGACAAAATTAGAAACAAAATTATATCCGTCGGTAAAAATTACCTACAAAATAATTTCGTCGGTAATTTCGTTGGTTTTCGCTGATTTTCTAGTAGTGTCCTATTACATCAAAGTATTATTCCTAAATATTCCTGATCAATGCTCTCTTAATAATTGACATTTGTTAGAGCTGTTTAGACTAGTAAATATTATGTTCTTTTCTTTGTGAAAGGAAGCAGTTGATCTCATAAGTTTAGGTATGAGAGATACTTAAAACTAATAAGTAAGTGCTTATCAGATGATATGTACACTAAACTGAACCGCATGAGAATTTCATATAGAGATATCACTTGTGTCTATAGAAAGGCTCATATGATGGTTGTGTAAGTGATCCTTAGACTTAAGATCACGAAGTTATCTTATATAGAGAGTGTTATGTTTTGATTATATTAAATGTTATCATGGTAAAGGTAACAAATCGGCAGACATTGGATATAACATAAAAACTATATGAATCGAATATGTTTAATGCTATAAAATTAAGTCCTACTTAAACTAACTTGTATAATTTGAATGAGTCAATCATGATTATATGAAATTAGAGGCATGAGTTAGGTGAAACATATATGATATGTTTAGACAAAGAGTTGTCACCTAACTGATTTAGAAGTCACATAAAGATGTGATTAATAAACTATGTTATATACTTAATTTAATTTATTTTGATTTATTGAGTAACTCAAGGTTAGATAAATTAAATGCGATCTTAGCCTACTAGAAAAATCTAAGCAAGATATCCCGAATTAATAAGGAGGTCTATTAATTTGTAAGAAAATAATGGGAGACCAAATTAGGATTAAAAACCCTATCTAAACTTGGATTTAAATATGCATGCAAGAAACTAATATTCGTTCTCTTTACATTAATAGGTTGATAGATAAAATAAATAGTAACATATCTTTACGAAGCATACTTGATGTTAACAAATTGTCTAGACCAAACTTTTTGGACTGATACCAAAATTTGAGAATTATTCTCAAATAAGAAGGAAGATTATATATGCTTGAAAGTCATATTCCTCCTGTCCCTGATGAGGACGCTCTTATTGAAGTTAAGATAAAATATCACCGTCATATTAATGACAATAATCAGCTGGCTGCATGCATAATGTTAGTAAGCTTGTCATTTGAACTTTAAATAGAGTATGAGAATATGAACGTCTATAATATGATTAAGCATCTCAAGGAGTTGTTTGATACTAAGGGGTATGAGACCTCTAAAGAATTGTTCCCAAGCATGATAATATAATGTTTTAATGTAAACACTCGTGTGATGTTTATGATTGAAAACTATCTTGCTACTTCATATAGTAATTCTTGGGTATTAGATACCAGATGTGATTTTCATATTTGTAATAATGATCAAGAACTAAAGAGAGGTAGAAGATTGCTTAAAGGTGAAGTGGACCTACGTGTGGGCAATGTAGCAAGAGTTGCTGCATTAGATTTAGGAACTTATAATTTAACTTTACCTAGCGAGATGCTACTAGAACTTGATAATTGTTATTTTGTTTCAACACTTGCTAGAAACATTGTATCCATTTCTTATTTAGATTTAAATTTATTATCAAGAACAAATGTTGTTCTTTCTATAATAATAATGTTTATTATGAATCAGGTAATTATACAAATGGTTTGTATGTACTTGATCTAGAGATACTCATATTTAATATAAACATCAAAAGGAATAAATTAAATAATCTATATCCATCTTATTTATGGCATTGTAAACTAGGTCATATCAATGAAATAAAAATCACTAAGTTATAAAGAAGGATATTTTGATCCTTTTGATCGTGAATCATATGGTACTTGTAAATCTTGTTTATTGAGTAAGATGACCAAAACACCCTTTATTGGAAAAAAGTGAAAGGTCGAAAGAATTGTTAAGTTTGATATATACAGATGTATGTGGACTAATAAACATTTGTGTAATAGGCGGATATACATGTTTCATTACATTTACTGATGACCATGCTAGATATAATTATTTGTATTTAATGAAATATAAGTCTGCATCATTTGAAAGTTTTAAAGAATTCAGAATGAAGTGAAAAATAAACTGGAAAAAGTATTATGATACTTCTATTTGATTGAGATGGTGAATACTTGAGCTATGAATTTCAACATTATCTAAAAGAGAATGAGATTCTCTCACAATGGACACTTCTTAGAATATCATAACACAATGAAGTTTCTGAAAGGAGAAATTGCACTCTATGATGAGTTATGTAGATCTTCCACTTTCTTTCTAGTGCTATGGCTTACAAACTACTGCTTACCTTTTAAATAAAGCTCCATCCAAATATGTTAATAAAACTTCATATGAGATATGAAATGGAAATAGACCAAACTTATCATACTTTAAGATTTGAGGATGTGAAGGTTATGTGAAGCATAATGTATCTAAAAAGCTAGAAGCTAAGTCAGATAAATATAAGTTTGTGGGATATCCAAAACAAACAACTAAATATTATTTCTACCACCCTGTTAAGCAAAAGATATTTTTCTCAAAACATGTTATCTTTTTAGAGAAAGAATTTGTTCTTGAAATAAGCAGTGGGGAACAATTGAACTTGAAGAAGTTCAAGAGCTACAAACTGACATCCAAGTGGAACTTGAGCCTGAGACTGTAACATTGAATGATTAGTCTTATGTTGAAAAAAATACAAGAACTTCGTAAATCTGGTAGGACATGTCATGCACCATTGAGATATCAGCTTCTTATAAATGTTGAGAATGACAAGTTACTCATGATTGATGAGCCTATCAACTACATAGAAGCAATATTTGATATTGATTTTGAAAAACAGCTTGAAGCCATGAAATCTAAAATGAATTCTATGTACACCAACCAAGTATGAACTTTGGTTGATCCATCTGAAGGGATAAAATCCATTGAATATAAGTGGGTATTTAAGATAAAGATTGACATATATGTGAATGTACTAACATACAAAGCTAGACTAGTTGCTAAAGGTTATAAACAAAGATAAAGTGTTGACTTTGATGAAACCTTCTCGCCAGTAGCTATGTTAAAATCCATAAGAATTTTGCTTGTTATAGCTGCATGCTATGATTATGTGATTTGACAAATGGATGTCAAAACTGCATTCCTGAATGGAAGTATTCACGAGGATGTGTATATGACACAACCTGAAGGTTTTGAATCTAAGAAGCAAGCTACAAAAATCAATTTATGGACTTAAACAACTAGTTAGAATATCTATTTTGATAAGATAATCAAATAGGTTGATTTCATAAAAAAATATGGATGAACCTTGTGTTTATAAAAAAGGTTAGTAGGAGTGATGGTGTTTTCTTAATCTTATATGTAAATGACATATTAAAAATAGGAAACAACATTCATTTACTTCAATCACTAAATATTTGGTTGTCTAAGAATTTCTGCATGATAGATATAAGAGAAGCAACCTATATAGTGAGAATTAAAATCTATAGAGATAAATATAAAAGGTTGCTTGGATTGTTTTAATCTATGTATATAGACAAGATGCTAAAACGATTTAACATGGAAGAATCCAAAAGATGATACTTACCAATTTTGCATGAGATCCGTCTCTCCAAAGACATGTGTTCTAAAACACAAATTGAGAGATATAAGATGGAAATGATTCCCTATGCTTCAGCAATAGGATCCATTATATATGCGATACTATATACCAGGCCAAATATATCTTATGCTTTTAGTATATAATATGTAGATATCAATCTAATCCTGGTGAGGGTCACTAAAAAATAGTTAAAAACATTCTTAAATACTTAAGAATGATTAAGAATATTTTTTTAATCTTCAAAGGAAATGAACTAGAAGTTTATAGTTATTTAAATGCTAGTTTTTAATCAGATATTGATGATAGAAAATCTCAGTCAGGATATGTATTAACTCTGAATGGAGGTGATGTGAGTTGAAAGAGTTCCAAACAAGAAATCATAATAGATTCTACAATTAAAGCCGAATACATCTTTATATCCGAGACGGTAAAAAAATGCTATTTTGATTAAGAAGTTCATTACTGAACTTGATGTGGTTCTTAGCATTGTTGATCAAGTAACCCTATACTGTGACAACAATGAAGCCATTGCACAAACAAAGAAACCAAGGTTTCATTAAAGATCTAAATATGTACTGAAGTGATTCTATCTTATTAGAGAAATTATAAAAAGAAAAGATGTAAAGATAAATTGAGTACCTACCGAAGAGGGATATGGTATTAGATACATGGCCGATCGACTTTTATGCAAGCGAGGGATTATTAGTTTATATGCCTTGTAGCCAATCAATTGGTTACATGTAGCACTATTTTATCCATGTAGAACATATTTAATTTTAATAAATAAAGGCATTATTTATTTTTAATATTCATTTATATTTAATATATGAATTTAATGTTTGATAAATGAATCTACAATAAAGATAAAGTCCATGGAATAAAAGCACTTTGCAAACGAAATCATAAAGATGTTATAATTATAAGATTTCTTTTGCATCAAAGTATTGTTCCTAAATTATTTTGGTTAATGCTCTCTTAATAATAGAAATTTATTAAAGTTGATGAGACGAGTACATATTATATTCTTTCTTTTATGAAAGGAAGCAGCTGATCTCATAAGCTAATGTATAAGGGATACACAACCATAATATGTAAGTGCTTGTTATATGACATGTACACTAAACCAATCCGCATAAGAATTTTATATGGAGATATTACCTATGTTTATGGAAAGGCTCATATGATGGTTGTGTAAGTGATCCTTAAACTTGATATCACTATGTTATCTTATATATGGAGTGTTATGTTTTAATCCTATTACATTTTATCATGGTAAATGTAATAAATAAGCAGACATTGAATATAACATAAACTATATGAAGGTATTTGAGTGATCAATAGAGAATTCATCACCTTAGATGAATTTAGAAAAATATTCCACATGTTTTCAAATAGTATTGATTGTTAAATCCTTGTGGAAGGTGGAATGAGTTTCAAATCTTATTTAAAAGATCAATGACTATAATGTTGCAAAAAAATATGATTTGACTTAGCAGACCCACTCCATACTAAAATGTCTAAATCAGAACAATATTGATAAAGGGATAATAATTACACTGAGAAACCAGTAACTGAAAAGTTAAATCAAACTACCTATGACTTTTCTAATATTTGAGGTACCATGACACGTTGGTAGACGGGTGCACTTGATCTTCAAATATAAATTACTAAATTATTGAATTGATAATAAATTAAATTGTTTAATTTATTTAATTTTATTTATTTAGAATTATAATTTATATTTGAGCCAACATATTAGAAATCTAATGAGTCACACACATTAAGAACCATTAGTCAGAAATTAAATTGGGATAATTAATCATGTGTGATTTGATTGAAAATAATTTTAGAAATTAAACACTATAATATATTTAATTTAGGGATTATAATTCTAGTTCTAGGATAATCAAGTAGGGACTTGATTGATTAAGTTAATAAAATTATCCTTAAATAATATATGGATATTATTTAAAGGAAAAATTGATATCTAACCATTTATAGAGTTTTTAGAATTTCCTATAAATATTAAGCTAAGTTTATTATTTTGATAGAAAAAAAATTATGTTAGATAACTTTTATAAAAGAACTAAGCAAACATAAAATTAAAGCTAACACTTCAGGCTTATTAAATTCCTCTATTTTAAATAGAAATTTAGAAGATCTTTTACTGGTGGTTCATTTTAATTACTGTTGAAAGTCAGATAATTAAACGATGTGTGATTTACAACAACCCAACCCTAAGAATTTAATCAAAACCAAAGAAAATCAAATTTTCAAATAAATTTTATATAAATTTAGATATATATGAGATCTTAAAAACTTAATTAATTTTATTTCATTATTTTCGATGCATACATGTGTTTTGTGTCAACCAACAATTCCACCATTTCATACAAAAAAAAACCTGAACACAAAACCCATGAACGAAATTTACTATAAATCAAACACGAAAATCTTACTCCATTAAAAATGAATTTTGATCCATAATTTATGGTTCTCACCATCTTCTCTCTGTCAGTAACTACTCCAGGGAGTCATATAAATGCTGAATAGATCAGGGGCTCTTCAACAGTGATTTGAGGGGAGTGAATGCAAGTCTGTTCACAGTAACCTGAAATTCTTGCAAAGGTTTCTTGATTCTTGGGGAATCCAGAGATTCTAACATAACATTGCCTTTAATGTAACCTCCCGTTTTTCTACTTGCCAGCACATCCAGCTATGTTGTCTTTCCAGCCTCGCTGACTCCCATTAAAGCAGTCAGGGATCCTGGCGTAAAAGCTCGAGTAATTTATGAAACAATCGTGACCTAAATCAGGACACCCTGTCACTTCTTGACCCTTCATTTCACCATCATTTAACTAGTTAAGGTAGTTACCATGAAATGAAATTCTAATATTGGGTGCACAGACTAGGATGAAAATCTTGACGAATCAGACACTATTAAGGTTCAAAATTGATGAATGATATGGAAATAAAATAAATTTGGTTGCTCGAATTGTTATATCACAGGAAAGGACAAAATACATAAGAGTTTTTACTTCTTGCTTGCTTTGTTTCCATTGATTGATATGATTTCTTTCTTTTCCCTGTACATTTTCATGGGCAGATCGCTCGTTAGCTTTTTCCTCGGACATAATTACTTGTGGTTTGCAAAGAGCTATTAAAAAGAATCACGGAGTTCGACAAATGTTAATGATGTTTGTCGAAGGATGAAAGAAAAGATTGTGTATTCAACCTTGAAAGATTGCCAGAAGGTGGCATAAACTTACGGTTTAGGTACATGAGCGAGAAGGTAACCAGAACATCGAACAGAATGGTGAATCCAAGAAGTCCTGTGGATCCAATCCAGTTCCAGTTTTTCTTGGGGTCTACATCAACATTCTGC
>Ga0307515_10017896_pt1 | contig 12873 bp, 2 predicted proteins | sample 17_EM_MG_FD_194513 | JGI IMG/M metagenome (GOLD analysis project Ga0307515, IMG submission 194513) | Populus trichocarpa ectomycorrhiza microbial communities from riparian zone in the Pacific Northwest, United States - 17_EM | ecosystem: Host-associated > Plants > Roots > Unclassified | place...
GGAATAAACTCTATAAGTTTGCGGTAGCCGTATGCCCCCTTTCTATATTTACTATATAGTTAATACTAGGCCGCCTTAGCACCTTTATCTTCTTATATATATTTAACTATACGCGGGCTAGTATGTTCTATATAGCCTTATATACCTATAGCGCTAGTACCTTCTTGCATTTTACTACCTAATAGATAACTTTCTGGATTACCTACTTACGTAGCAAATTATTTAGTTATTTACGAAATAAAATATATAGGATGCCGTCCTTAATGATAACCTACTTAAAAGTCCGCTTAATAGTATTAAGTCTCTCCGTAGTAATACCTAAGCTAGTAATAAGCTATATATCTTTTTGCGGGTCCGTAGCGCTTATAGAGTTATATTACGCTATATTTATAGTATACCGCTATTATATATCGCGTTCTATTATAAAAAAAACAGTCTAGTATCCTAAGTAGGGAATAGTAGTGTTTAGAATCCTATGCTTAGTATAATAGAGAGGCGGCGTAACGTTAGTAATAAGTAAAGTCTCCTAGCCTAACGTAACGCGATTTAGTGTAAATTAGCGTAAAATATAATGGGTTGCGCTATTTAGCGCGTTAGTATCCACGGACATCGCTATACTCTTACTATACTTCTCCTATCTTAACTAGCTTATAACATAGCATAAGCTATAAATACTACTTTAAATATATAGTTCTATACGGATATTATTTTCGGCTCCTTTTTAACTAAACTGTAGCAAATTATAGCTTAATGCGGCAATTTATAAATAAGCTCTATTTAGCGGCAATATAGAAAGTATAGGACTAAAGTAAAAAGTATAGGCGGTCTAACCCGTTATAAATAATATTATCTAAGATAATAGAAACGGAAGAAGGGTAGATATAAGGGCGTTAATATTAAAGAGATAAATAATAATGTACCCTTACGCTATTAAAGCTTAGAGGAGTATTAGATAGCCTATTATAGGGCTAAGCTAAAGTAATATAATAAGTAGCCACTTATATAATATATAGATAACAATGCACTATTATACTATTAAACCTTAGAAGGGTATTATATAACTAATTATAAGGCCGAATTAGAGTAAGGTAATAAGTAGCCACCCGTATAAGCTCTAGGTAATAATATTATTAATAAGCTAAATAATGGGGCTGTAGATATACACTATAATAATAATTTTATAATATTTAATAGGGTGTATAACCTAGTAATAGTTAAAACTAATTAGTAAACTTTAACTAGAACATTTATAGACGTCTTTTAGACTAAAACATTTAAAGAGGCTACTGGCTGCGTTGTAGGTAAGCCTCTAGGATGGAATTAAGGAAATCTATAAACTATGGATAATACTATAGTAGTATGCGATATTATACCACGTATTAAGCGTACTAGTAGTACACTAGATAAGACACCTCCCCTATTTTATCTATTTAGTAGTAAGGTAGAATACGTATAGGTCTTATAGTGGGTAAGCTATAGGACTTCTAACCGCGCTATTAACAAGTAGTTTAACGATATTAGGCTTTAGGAAGTGTTTACTAACTATTTTTCTTACTAGAGTGCTAATAATATTAAAGTAAAACTACTTTTAAAATAGATGTAATCTAAAAGTAATTAACCGTAGTAAATTAAAATAATTATAACCGTAGGGGACTAGTAGCTACTAGTATGTTACTAAAATGCTCTAGAGATTATATCCTTTTTTATTAGTTATAGCCCTTTCTAAGGAGATATAACTTTCTCGCTAGTAAGGTAGTACTTATTAGTAGGAATAAGAATATATAATAAGCTTAACACGGTAGACTAGTAGTAGGAGACGCAAGAGTAGCTACCGCTTGGCGTAACTATAGTGCCGATTATATTAGCTAGCGATAAAACCTAATTAATATAACACGCTGGCGGCAAAAAAGTATAGCCGCTCTATATTTTAATTAGAAATATTAAACTGCGTGTTTAATAATCCGTAAATTAATTAGCCCTATTACTACTTATATACCTCCTGGTCTATATACCTAGCAACTAAATAATATAACTAGTGGTGTAATATAAGACCTTTACGGCCATCCTTAAATATATACTTTAGCGATAACCCTACTACTAGTATGGTTATACTAATAATGCCTATAGCGTTAGAGAAAGCTAGTAAAGAAGGAGTACGTCTCTTATATATAGATGGCTAGGATTAATACTACTTTCTACTTCTAGTTATATTTATAGCTAATTACAAAGAATAGGTTACACTTATAGGTATTAAGAGTAGCTATAAATGTTTAACTTGTTATATATATACGAATAAACGGCATAATTTAATAACTGCCATTTAGTGACCGTGGCTATTTTATATATATTAATTAACAAAAGACTAAATATAAATATAGTAGGAAGGTTGCGATACTAATAAAAAGGATAACTTAGATTATATTTGGCCGTTCTATAACTTTATATAGGGCTATAATCTATTTAATATCTATAAGATAATGGCGCCTAATTTCCTATACTAGGTGCTTAAAGGCCTCACTAGTAAATATCTTATATACTAGATTAAGGGGCTTATATAAAGCGAAATATAGGCTAGAAAATATTAGGGCCTTAATATCCCACGCATAGATAGTTACGGCTAGGAGATGTTAAATATTAATATACTTATTACCACCCGCTTTATATAGGTGGAATAATTTACTAATATAATGGTATAGGATAGCTAGGTAAATATTAGCTAATAAATAAGAAAGATATATAAATTTCTATTATAACAATTAGTCCCTACTATAGTACTTTTACTAAAATAGAATAAAGGCGCTATGCTATTTATCTGGGTGTTTATGGACTTTACTATACTATTTTAATATATATTATATAATAAATTAACTATCTAATACCTAGTAGTAGCTATTTATAGAATGGATAAGATAAAGGATATATTTCTTCCGTTTTAACTAAGTAAGGTAGGACTACTACACTTTAATATTCCTAAGCTATATGCTATTACCTACTATTTAGAGAGTATTTAGTAACTAGGAGTAATTAAAGGTATAGATATAAAGTATTTGGAGTAAGTATATAAGCTATAGAAGGCATTTTATTATAGGACTAATAAATAGAACAACTATAAAGAGTAGATACTATAATATAACACTATATATCTTAATACTATACTTTAAAACGAACTTAAGCTATAGGCGTTAACTAATATAATTAATATAGTAGACCTAATAAGCGCAATATAGATAATATAACTAGGCCCTGCAGTTAATATATACGCACATTGCTCGTATATATAGAACTTTAACGACTATACAACTTAGATACTTTAAGACTAGAGAATTAATATATCTATTTAGCGTATGGTTAAGGAGGTATAGCGCTAGATAGAGATTACTAACCTTATATCTAAACTAGCCCCCTTTATAAGGGAATGCCGTAAGTAGATTAATAAAATCTGGTAAATAGACTGGGATATTAACTAACTAGAGGCTGATGACGATTAGGTATTAAAGATGCCCTTAAGCATCTATTATAGTGTTATATGCTATATTTACTTTAGGAAGGATACTACTGATACTAATAAGCTTAATAAGGTGTTTACTTATTATATCCTATTATAGGCTAATACTAAAGCCCCCCGCTATAATACTATAATAGTATAAGAATATAAGCGGGTAAATGATAGCCTCTATAGTAATAAAGTAGGGAGGCTTTATCTGCTACTTATAATCTAGGATACTAGGTAATTAGATAGTAAGGGCAAATACCTAAAATATACTAGTGCGTTAGTAGAGACCCTCTAAGTTTATAACGGTAGTAAGATTAATATAAGAACTGGAATACTTAGAGTATAGAGTATAAAGCTATCTAATAGCAGGACAAAACGTATACTAGATACCCTCTAGATATATAATATTAACTATATCACAAGGCCCATCTTATTTATACTAACAAATATTAACATTATAGACTGTTTCTTTATAAATAACTATAGCAATTAGGATATATACAATACTATATATAATAAAGATTTTAAGCAAATAAATAGGGTATAGGTTAATATATATATAAGGAAATAGGCTCGCACTAGGCGGTAAATAAATATAACTTAGCTAAAATAGCGGTAAGTTATAACTAGCGGCGCCGGATTGTAATAAAGGGGTAGATTACCGTAACTATAATAAACTAGAATATAATACTACTATATATTACCCTCTATGCGCTAGCTACCCTTTATATCCTATATACTATACCATCTACCTTAAGAGTAGGTAAATATCGCGAGGAACTAGGCTTCTATATAGTATAGAAAAAATATTATATAAAGTAGAACCCTACGCTATAGCAAGGCAATCTAATCGCCCCGTTATAAAGCCTAATAAATAGTTAGGCCGCCCTCCTAACTTATTATTATAAGTTTATTAAAGCTCCTTTTTATATACTTAGCGAGAAACACCTAATTTATATTATAAAAGTTAACTAGGTTATTATTTAAAGTATATTAGGTATAAGACTTTAAACCGTCTAGTATTTTTTAGAGAAGTAAGGTGTATATAAAAGCTAAATAGTTCTACTAAACTAATATACTTATTTTCTACCTATTTTATAGAAAAGTAAATAAAGACATTATAAGTTAAATAGTAGCTCCTAAGATAATCTAGATCTTAAAGGGGATAATATTAGGCTCTATACCGTAACTGTCTCTATTAAAAGGTAAGGCTGTTATTAATGTGCCATAGTATAACCTATTATTATTAATTTTAATAATGTTATCCTAACGGATAGTCCCGTTCTTATTAGATAAAAGCCTATAAACCCTAAGTGACCGTAAGATATCTAAAACCTACACTTAAAAGAAATGTATATATTACTTAAATAAATAACCGCTATAGGATGACTTTAGATAATATACGAAGTAGCTACTTAGCCTAGTTAATATAAAGATATATAGTATTACTTAAACACGTCTTATTATATAAGTAATAATAAGCTCTATACCTAAAGAGCTTTATCTCTCTCCTTAGCTAGAAATAAATATAAGCGGTTTAAATATACTAATAAAGCAGATATAGAAAGAGGCGATTACTATTATAGACTGTTATAAAAACCTAATAAATAGAGTATTAAGTATGCTACTAGGGCTAGCGGCATATAAGGTTCGCGGTCCTTAGATTTAATAGTACTATACTAACTAATTTTCTAGCTATATAACTAGCTTAGCGTATTTTAGTATTATATAATAAACGCAGTGCGTAATACCGTTATTAGGAGCTATAACTACCTTAAACTAAATACTAAGGCTATAGTAGAGGAAGTAGCGAAACTACTTAAGGATAATCGCTTTACACTTGGTGGCCTAGTTAGTACTTTACCTTTTACTATACCTAACTAACTAAGGCTAGAATAAAGAGATAAGATTTAGGGCGCCGATTATTACACATTATATTAAGCGCGTATTCTTTAATACTAGGTTAAGGTTACTTACCCTTAATAAGAATAGTACTAACCTCTTCTTACCTATTACAGCTAATACGATATAGCTTATATGCGTAGTAATTTAATATACTCTTAAGGACTATAAAAGTGGAATATAAGTTATTTATAAGTTTAAAGCTAATGCTATAATTATAGGTAAATTTATAGGAAGCCTTTTACTATACTTACTAAAGCGTATTATAGATAGTTGGGAGTAACTATAAAATACCTAAAAGAGCTACTAACCTAAGTATAATAAAAGGCTATATAGGCTACTTTTATAATAAGTTAATAAGATATAGAATATAACTAGAAATAAGATACTATAGATTTAATAGGTAATTAGTAATCTATTTAAGGATATTATAGAAGATTTAGAGGAACTAGATCCTAAGTATAATAATAGGTTTACTTAATAACCGTATACTATAAGTGTAAATATATAATATTATATTAATCGCATTACAACGTTATATCGCAATACTCGCTATATACTATAGTACTTTACTACCGTTTCCTATATTATAATATTACGCTATTTTAATTATTATATATAGGGTAATAAAGATAATATAATAGGATAACGGTAGCCTAGTGTATTTATTATAAAGAATAAACCCTAAAACTATATATAAGGTCTCCTTTTCGTAGTATACTAATAAAATAATTTTAATGCTATATAACTATAATATTAACGCCATTTAAGCGCGCCTTAAATAAATTTAAGGTAATAATAAATAGGAAATAGGAATTAATTACTATATCTTACGGTATACTTTTACTAGTAAGTCTAAGGTTATAGATATTATAAATAGTGCTATACTAGAGGATATAAAGGCCTGCCTATAGAGTGGAGATAGACTAGTAATACTAGAATTTACTAATAAAGAGAATAAGAGTAGAAAAGGCAGCGGAATAGATAGGGAAAATAACGGTAATAAAGAGGATAAGAGTAGAGAAGGTAGTAGGATAAACGGGGAAAATAATAGTAAGAATAACGGCGAAAATAAAGATAATTAGGGGTTTAATAGTACGGTGCTACTATCGCGGTAGGACTTATATAAACATTAAACTTAAAATAGTAGGTTAACTAAAGGGCGTTATTAGGCGTATTAAGGTTATACTATACTACTATTAGGTTAAAATGTGTTCTTTATATAGTGTATGCTAGGCGCGTAGAATAAGTAGAGAATACTAACTATATAGAATAAGTAAAGGGTACTAACTATATAGAATAAGTAAAGGGTACTAACTGCGTAAACTAAGTAAAGTATACTAATTGCGTAGAATAGGTAAATATTACTAACCGCGTAGACTAAGTAAATACTATTAAGTACGCGAAAAGAGTAACGCTTATTTATTACTTAAAGTAAGTAAGATATATAGAATGCGTAAGGGGGGTATTATATATTAATTGCGTATTAAGTGTAGAGAGAGCTTAATAAAATAAAGGCACTACTTACCTAGGTGGCTGTAAATGCGCAATTAGCTGCACCGCGTTATTAGATGTGGTAGTATGCTATACTACGTTATTAGATGCGGCAGTATGCTTATATTACGTTGCTAGATGCGGCAGTATACTATACTACGTTATTAGATACGGCAGAATGCTATACTACGTTATTAGATGCGGTAGAATGCTACACCACGTTATTAAATATAGCAGTATACTTATACCGCGTTGCTAGATGCGGTAGTATACTATACTGCGTTGTTAGATGCGGCAGTATGCTACATCGCGTTATTAGATGCGGCAGTATGCTATATCGCGTTGTTAGATGCGGTAGTATGCCGTACCTAAGTCGATACTATACGCTACACGTTATAGTGCGCGGATTGCGTATTTGGCCGCCAAATGCCGCCAAATACTGCGAAAATGCTGGTAAATTTTTTCCTAACAAAAGTAGGGATACTTTATAGCATATACAGAAGAGATATTAGTAGAAGATGTCGCTAAAATCTATATTAAAGAAGTATTTATAAGATACGGAGCACTAAGTAAAATTATATTAGATAAAGATCTAAGATTTATAATAGTATTTTAGGAGGTATTCTTAGCGGAATAAGGAGTTAGAGCAGTAACTTTTATTATATATTATCTATAGACGGACGGTTAAATAGAAAGATTAAATTAGATACTATATTAATTATATATAGAATAATTAGGTATTATTATTACTAGTTATATAGTTTATATATAATACAACACTATAAGAAAGAATAGGTATATTACTATTTAAGGTAAATTACAGGTATAAGCTAAGAATATTATTATTACTATAATAAGTAAAGAAAATAAGTAGTATAGCTAAAGAAAAAATAAAGATATTAATAAATCTTTATATAGACCTTATAGAATTAGTAAAAATAGTATAGTAAAGAATAAAAAGGTACTATAATGCTAAGAAATCTAAGGGACTAGATCTTAAGGAGGGAGATAAAGTATAGCTACTATATAAAAATTTTAAGAGTTAATAACTAAGTAAGAAGTTAAACTATATTAGACTAGGACCTTTTAAAATTATATAAAGGATTTTACTAGTTATATTTAAATTAAACCTACTAGCTAAAATAAAGATCTACCCTATATAATATATTGTAATGCTAGAGCTAGTATACGGAAATATTAAGCCACTGGTCTATAAGGCAGATATATATAGAGGGTAAGAAGAAGATAAATAATAAGTTTTAAGAGTTATTAGTTATAAGGATATTAATAACAAAATATAATATAAGGTAAAATAGATAAGCTATAATAAGACTACTTAGGAGCCGCTATAAAATTTAAAAAAACACTATAAAAAAGGTATAGGAGTATTAAAAGAAATTAGGTTAGGCAGTATTAATAAAGAAAAATCGCTAAAAAATAAGTTACCTAAGGGGGACCTAAGAAGAGCAGTTGCCGAACTATATAAATTTGTTTCCTTCTTAGTTAAAAGAAAATCTGTTCTTTTATTACTAAGTTTCTATAGACCTTATTTTATAAGTTTCTACTTTTTAGAATAAACCTTTTTAAAATAGAGTAACTAAGCGGACGCTATAATATGGGCTTTAAAGGCCTTCTGCTCTATATTATAAGAACATTCTAGCTTAATAAAAGCCTAACATTAGGAAAAAAAATTTGGGCACGTTGTCGTAAGCGAAAATCGGGGTCTGCAAAACCTGCGTAAGTCACGATTTTAGCGATTTGCGGCAACTTGCGGCGATTTGCTACAAATACATAGGCTACCTATGTAAATCGCCGCAAATTGCGACTTAAGTAGACCCTAATTTTTGGCTGTAATAAAAACGTAACAAAAATACTATAAAGCTCTACACAAAGCTCTGCACGAAGCTCTGTACGAGGCTCTATATAAAGCTCTATACGAAGCTCTATATGAAGCTCTGTATAAAGCTCTACACAAAGCTCTGTACGAAGCTCTATACGAGGCTCTATATAAAGCTCTATACGAAGCTCTGTATAAAGCTCTATATAAGGCTCTGTATAAAGCTTTACACAAAGCTCTACACGAAGCTCTGCACGAAGCTTTATATAAAGCTCTGCGTATAGAGGCTCTATATGAGGCTCTGCATAAAGCTCTATACGAGGCTCTATACAAAGCTCTATGTATAGAGGCTCTGTATAAAGCTCTATACAAAGCTCTATATAAAGCTCTATACGAAGCTCTATACGAAGCTCTATATAAAGCTCTATATAAAGCTCTATATAAAGCTCTGTATAAAGCTCTACATAAAGCTCTATACGAGGCTCTATACGAAGCTCTATATAAAGCTCTATATAAAGCTTTACATAAAGCTCTATACGAAGCTCTATACGAAGCTCTATATAAAGCTCTATATAAAGCTTTACGTAAGGCTCTATACGAAGCTCTATATAAAGCTTTATATAAGGCTCTATATAAGGCTCTATACGAAGCTCTATATAAAGCTCTGCACGAAGCTTTATACGAAGCTCTACGTATAGAGGCTCTATACAAGGCTCTGTATAAAGCTCTATATAAGGCTCTGCATAAAGCTCTATATAAGGCTCTATACGAAGCTCTATACGAAGCTCTATATAAAGCTCTACACGAAGCTCTGTATAAAGCTTTATACGAGGCTCTATATGAGGCTCTATACGAAGCTCTGCGTATAAAGGCTCTATATAAGGCTCTGTATAAAGCTCTATATAAGGCTTTGCACGAAGCTCTATATAAAGCTCTGCATAAAGCTCTATATAAAGCTCTATATAAAGCTCTGTATAAAGCTTTGCGCGAGGCTCTATATAAGGCTCTACACGAAGCTTTATATAAGGCTCTGTATAAGGCTCTATATAAAGCTCTATATAAAGCTCTATATAAGGCTCTATACGAAGCTCTATATATAGAGGCTCTGTACGAGGCTTTACGCGAAGCTCTATATATAGAGGCTCTATATAAAGCTCTGCACGAAGCTCTATATAAAGCTCTACGTACAGAGGCTCTATATAAGGCTTTGCGCGATATACGGAGGCTTTATATAAAGCTCTGCATCAGGTCCCCGCTATATTCCCAATAGCCTCTATATATACCTCTACTAAGTATACCCCTTATCTATATACCTAGGTAGCTACCTTATTTTTTACCCTTCCTTCCTTACATTCTCCCTACCTAGGGAGGCACTAGAACGGCAGCCAGCTAAGGACCGTCGCCAGAGCTAGACGACTGTCGCTAAAGCTAGACGACCACCGTTCAAATATACAGCCAGCGAACGGCCGTAGAGAACAATTTAAATTAATACGATTAATCGATTAATCAAATTAGGCGGAGCCTTTAATTAGGCCGACCTTTCCCCTAAATTATAGATAGGTAGGCATAGATAGTAGGTATAGATAGGTAGGCACAGATAGTAGGTATAGATAGTAGGTATAGGTAGGTATAGATAGACAGATAGACAGATAGATAGGTAGGTAGGTAGGTAGGTAGGTAGATAGGCAGATAGATAGGTAGGTAGGTAGGTAGGCAGGCAGGCAGGTAGGTAGGTACTAGGCCTAGTTAGGAAATCAGTATACGGCTGGCGGATTATTAGGAACACCGCTAATTAACAATTTAGAGCTTTTATAAAAGGCTTCCCCCTCCTAAGTAGATAGCTCTGTATTTTATATAGTTATAATATAAATATATTTAAAAGTATATTATAGCAACCTGTGGGGATATAGTTACGATTTATATAGTTGTTATAATTTATACAGTTTGTATAGTTTATATAGTTTATATAGTTCGTATAGTTCGTATAGTTCGTATAGTTTATATAGTTCGTACAGTTTATATAGTTCGTATAGTTTATACAGTTTGCGCGCTATTTATTTATAAGGTAGCAAAATGCTAGCATTTATTTAGTAGTTAAGCGTTTTACCGCAATTTGCTATTAGATGCTGCAATTTTGTTGCAAAACGTACGGTTTACGCGAATCGCTATAGACCATATACGACCACCGCGATCGTACAGTTTGCGGCAATTTGCCGCAAACCGCAACAACCAGCCACAAAAAAAATTTCCTGATGAAGATAGTTTACTATCTAGCTGTATAGTAATAGATTAAATATAAAACCTTAAGATAAATTAATTAAGGAACTAAACAACTATTAAGAGTAATAGGTTGCGTATATTTAGCATTAGAGATAAAGTAAATATTATAAAATAAACAAATATTCGCTTTAGTATACTCTAAGTAAAAAAATGGTTATTATTGTTGGTTATATAGGGTGACTTACCAATAACGACTACTCGAGTAGGTTATAGTGATGTTGGTTAATAAAGCTTGCTTATTAGAATGAGGAAGGGCGAGGAGCTTAAGACTCCTCGCCACGCTAGTGCTGTGGCGTCACGTAATAACCGCTTGCCTTATTCCCGACACTAGCAACTCTTTTTTTATAGTTACCATCTATATATAAATACTGCTTAACTAGCGCAATAAATATAAATCCTCTTTACTTACTATTACTATTATAATATAAGTCTCGCTATCCTAAAATTCGCCTCTTAGCACGTGGTGCTCTCTTACTTAGGAGTTATAGGTAGATATCTTATTAGGGCCGCTAAGGCGCTAGTAGTAAGCGAGCTAATAGCGATTTTCTATCCCGGGGATGGAAAATCCTAATTAGCTGGGTTAAGTTAGGGTTTGCAGAATATTATACTCTAAAAAAGTCTTAGTAAGAGAATCTGACTAATTAGATAACTTTAACCGCCGGTTAAAGTTCCTAGATATCTTAAGACCTTATATAACTAAGAAATTTCTAAGGACTCCCTTTTAACCTAACCTTTAACTCGTATATATAGAGTATTCGTGTTAATAAACGTCTCTAGTACCTTATTTAGGTTTACCTTTATTATTATATTTACTAGGTTATCTTAGCTATTAATTTATTAAATCTTAAAGAGTTTTTAACGCTTATAGGATTACCGAAGTGCTATAATATTAATTATAAGGCGATTTTTTTTTGTAGTATTAAGCTTAACTAAATACTTATAAAGGGAATATAAGTCGGTATATATAATTGTAGGGATAATAGGAAGTTTAAGTTAATCTATAATTATCTTTAGGGTAGTTCTAATTGCAATTGCTATATTAACTCTGCTAACTATTCTATATATCTCTAACGCTAAAACACTTTAGGTAACGCGCTTACTCTTAGTTAAGCTCTAATAGATAAGGTTGCTATAGATTATAAAGTTATTCTCTCTAGTAAATTTATTTGTAATAATAATCTTATATTCTAACTAGGAGCTAAAATCTTTATTATTTATAAATGATCTATTAATAAATATAAAGAGCTTAATAGTAGGAAGATTAATAGGTATATAGAGTAGTCCCCAATTAAGATAGTTTATTTACTAAAAAAGACGTTTATTTAGGGCAAGAACGTTATCCTTAGTTAGTTCCTAGTGTTAGGCAGTAATAGAGAGATTAAATAAAGCCTTAGGTTAATAGATAGAAGCAATATAAGCTCTATAAGCGCGTTACTCTATATATCCTTACTTTAGGGAATTAATATTAATAACGTTAATCTTCTTACCTTAACCCTTCTAGCGCAAAGCAATAAAATCCTTATTTAGGGAAAGGATGCATCCATTAAAAAGTAATAGTGTTATTAAATTAAGCTTTTCCTTCGGCTTTGCTATAAGATTTACCTTTACTAGCTTATCCTCTTTAAGAGCTAAGAATTAGTTATCTCCTAAGATAATTATATTATTAGTTTATATGCCAACAATTCTAAATAGGGTTTTTGTAGTTATATACTAGCGTCTATATATTGCTTAGCAGCATCTACCTTAGTAACGCACAATACTAAGACCTCCTGCAATATTCGCGAATATCAAACACAGTCACTACGTGGCTAATTCGCTTTCAATATTGCTAAACTTATTAATATTTATTATATATTCATTATCTATT
>Ga0307515_10017897_pt1 | contig 12872 bp, 5 predicted proteins | sample 17_EM_MG_FD_194513 | JGI IMG/M metagenome (GOLD analysis project Ga0307515, IMG submission 194513) | Populus trichocarpa ectomycorrhiza microbial communities from riparian zone in the Pacific Northwest, United States - 17_EM | ecosystem: Host-associated > Plants > Roots > Unclassified | place...
ATATCAATCCTAATTCTAGACCTGAGTTTGATAAAATACTTTATATATTAATGAAGGTTTCAAGCATTTGATACAAAGAGCGGCCCGAAGCAAGACGAGGGGCACCTTTTCTCATCAATGAAGGTTGTGGGCATTTTCAACTTTCTGCGCACGGCGTTGCATGCTTCCTGTTACGGTGCTGTTCCTAATCAGAGTTTTTGTATGAAAAGTCTCAAACTATATGTTTTCAAGCTTTCAATTCACTTAGCATATTCTTTTGATTGAAAAGTACAAATCACTAGTCTTGAACATTAATTTGGGTAGTAAGGAGAATACTACAATTTTTTTTCAAAGTGTACATATTAAAATAATATTTTTATTTATTTTTTAAAAATTATTTTTAATATTTGAACATCAAAACAATTTGAAAATATAAAATTATAATTTTTAAAAAATAAAATATTTTAAAATATTTTTAAAATACAAAATAAAATTTATCTCATGTTAGGTAAACAGAATAGGTGGTTTGGCCAACTTGACATGTGAATTATGATGTAAGTGTCAAAAATGGCGGCCGGGACTGGAGTAGGGTTAGGTAACTGTAACATTCACCGGAAAGTTGAGGGGAAAAATAAAAGGAGAGATTAATGGAGAAAGTGCATTATTTGTCACCATCGTCAAATTAATTTCCCCACTTGGAAGTAGAAACAATCCAAACGTGCGGGGGTGAGTTGGTCTACCCAATCTTTGACCACATCAATGCACGTGTTTTGCCTAAAAGGTGCCCGAGCTGGTCTGGAATGTCGACATGGAGTGGTTCAAAGATCAATGGATTGAATGGGAAACCTTTTGAATTCTTGAACAGGTTTTTCAATTGACTGTGATCAATGCTTCTATCACCTCTGATTCTCTGTCATACTATTTTTTTCTTAAAGAAAAATCCACGGGGGAGTTGAAATGAAAAACTATTCAAATGAAAAACAAACTGAAAATCTTAATGTTAAAAGGTTTCTGTTTTGCCTGGTGGATATATGGAGATTATTTTATTTATTAGGTTGATATTTGTTATGATTAAAATATTTATATAAAAATATTTTAAGCAAGACAAATGTCCTTTTATATATGGAATTTATAATATTTTATATCAGACATATTTTATAAGTGACGATGCAAAGAATAGCATGATATATAATGATGATGATGTGTTATGATTATAAAGTAGTGGTTGTGCTGATTGTGAATAGGAGTGACGATGAGAGCGAGCAATACAAAAGATTTTTAGAAAACAAATCTTATTGATTTTTTTTTATTTTTTTATTTTTCTATTCAATATTATTAGAATTTTTTTTTCTCATATTAAGTGTTGTTGAGCTTTTCTATATATATATTTTAAAAAGGTTATGATATTTTTTTGACAATTAAACTTTAATTAGTAAAAATTAAATATTTTTGATGTTTTCTCGTAATCATGAAGTCTTTCTAGTTTATGTAAGGAATAAATTGCAATTGTTTAGTTTAATTTAATGTAGCGTGCAAATTAAAATCAATGTAAAGCTAAACACGTAACAAAATTCACTTGTTTTCTAGCATGCACATAATTAAACTGTATATAATAGTAAAATAATAAACTAAATGACAAGATTTAGTGACAACGTAAATATAATTTAATTGTTGAAGAATTTCAAGTGAAAAAAAATAAAAAAATATAAATATTGCTATCAAAGATATATAAATTTCCCAATCACATTGCTTCAAGCAATTAATCTTTTAGGATTCAAACAACTCCATTTCAAAAAGTTGGACTACCTTTCAAAGTCTATTAAATAGAAGCAATTAAGCAAAATAAAAATAAAAACCTAAAAAAGATGCGACTAGATAGCTAAAAGACGTCATACGAATGCAAAAGACTTAGAGAGAATTGGAAAAAAGTACTCGTTGAATTGTTGTGTTCTGGATAGTCCTCCCTAGCCCCTGTTTATACAGGGAACGAAGGCTGCCACAGCTAATGAAAATTAATCGTGGCTTTTTTATTAATTAAATAAATGTTTGAGATGAATATGGACAAAATAAATAATCAAATAGATTCAATGAATTTGAATAGGTATTATTTATGAATTGAAAAAAAAATAAAAAAATTATTTTATAATAAATTCAAACTCGGGACATGCATGACTTAAATCTATTCCTGTTTTATTTATTTTTGTGGCATGGTGTAATATGATGCATATTTTGCTCAGACTATATATTTATAATTGTTGTGCTAGTTAATATATATCACAATTTTATGCATGTTTTATTAAAAACTTTATTTTAAAACTATAATTAAAAAAATATAATTTATAACCTTTTTTTTTAAATTTATTTATTTTAAAACACAAACTATAAAAATACCTCTCTCTCTCATGAGAGGGTCCAATTTGTCTCTGGCTTGCGCTTCCACCATTACTGGGCCTTTTCTTAATCTTCTCTTTCTGTTTTTGAATGAAGGATCCAATTCTCTTTAATAACTACAACTTTCACCTCTATTTTTCTAGTTTTAATTTGGGCTCCCGTATTAATTATTAGCGCTTGAAGATGACCTAGCTTTGATATGGTGTTAGAATTCCTCGGCCCTAAACTCTCACTTGGACTGTCTTCTTCGGGAACGTCCATTTTTAGCATCCTCCACGCAGCATATGTCCTCATCCATACCAAAATAGTTAACCACCATGGCTTTGCACTTAAACCTTACTCTTATATGTCCTTCCATTTTCCGAGTATGTTTGTTTAAGAGATACGTCCCACGACCCATTTCACAGACAAACACATTCCTAAGAAGTTTGTAGTGGGACTTGCTAAGAAATCGGGTCAAGTGAGTCTTTCTTTGTCTGTAAAAATAAACTACAAAATTTAGTATACTAACATGTAGAGAAAACAAATAATGATAGAGTATAATTCAGTAAGAGAATGATGATAATAACAAGGAGAATTACCAAAAATCAACCAATATAAAAAGTGACATAAACAGATAAAAAGAACACAGGAAGATGACATATGATTAAGGAAAATAGCATTCGGAAAAGAATTTCTTAAGAGGTTTAAGGCCCATGAAAGAACCATAACCCAACCCATCATGCTGCATATACCACCAAGCCAGCGAAGACGAACCTCGAAAGAAACAAGCAGGCCTCTCCTATCATTGCTTCCTTGTTCACAAAATGATCCCAAAACAGAGGAATTGATACCGTCTCCCGAGCGAACTCAACGACAATAAAACAGAGGAAGTTGCCTTGTGGCATCAAGAAAAGCAAAACCAACTGCAAGAAGAGCCAATAAGAGAGATGGGGAAAGGGTGGAAAGTAGCTGCTGTTATTGGGCTGACAGCGATAATAGCAAGAGAAATGAACAAACAATTCGGATGGGACAAAGACGCAGCTCTTCAGCTATTTGTTGAATGATCAAATCGATTAGGGGTATGGGCGATGCCTGTTTACGTTGGGATTCACACAATCACTCTCGCTTTCTGTTTGCCTTACGCTGTTTTCTTCGAGGCTGGTGCTTCTTTGTTATTTGGGTTCTTGCCTGCTGTTTTATGTGTCTTCTCTGCCAAGCTCTTAGGTGCCTCTCTTTCCTTCTGGATCGGCAGGTACTTCAAAATGTCTTCATTTGTTTATTCCTTTTTACTCGGTTTGTTTCCTGATCGCATTTTCTTGCAATTCTATCAATTGGATCCCATTGTTTATTCCTTGGTAAGTTTCGTACTTGGAAAGTATTAATTTCGGGGTTATTGGACATCTTAGCCAAAATCCCAGCTTATTATTTTAAGTTTATATATGATACTTTTCCAGGTTACCACTTCGAATTATCATGGAGCCATCGTGTCTGCAATCTCTTGTTTCTATTTAGATAAACTTCTTATACAATTTTCACAGTTTCAAGTGACGTGGTAGAGGTCAAAGTGAATCGTAGTCGGTGCGGTGTGTATAATATATGCTCGTCCAAAACTATTGTATTTATGCATGTGATTACACTTCTTAATGCTCTTTTTCTTTCGCATAGTCATCGAGTAACAGTGAACTCATGCTTGATGGTACCTTGCACACACATGGACTTGGCATGTCATGCTCACACTCAAGAACGGCTCATCATTTATCTGTACCTCATCAGGGAAATAATTCAGTGCGTATTGATGCTGTTAATTGTCAATGGAGAAACTAAGTTTGTAAATGGTGAAAAGTCAGAATAAGCAGTAACTGGATGGAAATTAATATTGCAGGGCATCAACTTTTTAATAGGCAGTTCTTCTTAGGTTCTATGTCTCAAAAGAATGATTTTTGTTGGGCTATGTTTTTAGTTTTATTAGCATGAGAAATAAATTTCTATATGCAGGGTGCTTTTAAAAATCTTTGGTTTTTCAGTCGTTTTGCTTTATGGCTACAGGTCTTCTTGTTGTGAGTCTAGTCAAGCATACTGTCACTTGGTTTTGTTTAGGCCTACTTAGGTCATTAAGAAGTGTTCTTCCTATTAATATGCTTAGTGAAGTTTCTTGTTGAATGATGATTTAGGTTTCATGTTATGAAACCTACAACAATTATTGATGAATATTGCAAACAAGAGAAAACACAAATTTAACTTGGTTTGGCAATATGCCTATATCCATAGGAGCAAGGAGCTTTTATTTCACTATATGTCAATTTTGTGCTACGTTATTTCAGGATCCATTTTGAGGTTGTGAAGTTTTTCAGGTTAGTTTTCAGGAGTTCAAGTTCAGCAATGGAGTGGGTGCAGAGTAACAAATATTTCCATCTCCTTTCCAGAGGAGTTGAACGAGATGGATGGAAATTTGTTTTCTTGCACGCTTCTCACCCATGCCCTCCTATGTTATAAACTATGCTCTAGCTGCTACAAAAGTTGGGTTCATGATTGATTTTCTACTCCCTACAGTTATTGGCTGCCTCCCAATGATCCTACAGAATACATCCATCGGCAGCCTTGCTGGTGCTGCTGTTGCTTCGGCATCAGGCTCTAAAAAATTTCAGGTCTGGTCCTACCTTTTTCCCTTACTTGGGATAGTATCAAGCATCCTTATTTCCTTGAGGATCAAAAAGTACTCGACTGATATAACTATGGTGGAATCCTCTGCCAGTGATTGTACTCTCGGCTCTAGTGATGTTGATTCGCATCAGACCTTTTCTAGTAGAAAAGGAAGTGAGGGCCTGAGGAAAAGTCAATAAAGGACTCCGATATTGCCTGTTTACTTGATCAGTACTTATCCTCTTTGATAGCAATGATTTAGAATATCAGATCCATTTTGGTTGCAATTCGATTCCTGCTGATTCATCCCATTCTTTCTCTTGAAACATAGATATGCTATGTCAGAATCTGGACAAATGGATTATTCAGTTGTCTTTAGAAAATAGATAACTTAAACTCAGTAATTAGTACATTTTGGCCATGTCTTGATGCATCATATGTCATAATTCCCCTGTCCATGGATTTGAATATTGTATTCTAATTTTCTGTGGAGAAAAAAATGCTGATGGTACGCGTACTGTACTTTGCCTGACTTGTTTTTATGCAGTCACCTTGCGGTGGAATATTGTGATTCTGCTATATTCATAATCTATTACTGTGATAAAATTTCCTGCTGTGAAGTTTAATTTCGGTGTGGTTATGATGCTTTATTTTGTTGATATTGGGCCCATTATTTTGCATGCTTGGCTCATTCTTGGCTTTTTATGAGCACATATCCTTTCTTTCTCAGTAGAACATTGAGTCCCTCAGTTTAGTTCTCTTTTTTTCCCTTCGACAGAGGGTAAGCTATGTTTTTGGTCCCTTCACTCCCTGCCTTTTTTCTTTCTTTTTTTTTGGTTCACTCAAGAGCCCTTGTTGATTCACTGGAATCTGGAGCTTGTTCTTTCATTGAAATTTGCAATTTCTGGTTCAAGTGGGAATGTAGAAACCATCACGTAGGTTTTACCTGGTCTAATCTTTAAAATTCACAACCCCTGAAATCTTGAACTCGGGTTTAATCAATTTATTATGTTGTAACATAACTTTTCTACCAAAATACATGGGAGACTAAAATATAATCAAGAAAGTAACTCTGCTGTAATATCTTCAGCCTCTTAAATAAAAGGAAAGAAAGAACGAGAAAGCAATGCCTACAGCCCCCGATCAAAAACAGATGGTGTCTGATTATAGCAGGACCTTGTTAATGTGATTAAACTGCTCGACCATATTATTGAATCAGGGAGTACGTAGGAGAGATCTGGATGATGGGTTATGACTTGTGAGTGTTTAGCACTGTTATGGTTTCTAGCAGAATAAAAAAAATTGCCCTCAAAAATATGTTTAGCCCATTCAGTTTATTAGTTGCCTTTTCACTGAATTAGTCTATGGACCTCCTCTCTATCGAAAAAAATATAGCTATTGCCGATGTAGCAAAAAAAATATTATTGAATCTTAAACGTTTGTTTAATAAAAAAAATGGAGGATTAAAGGTATTATTAAATGTTAACAAAATTGTTAGTTGAGAGATAAATATAGATTAACGTATTTAATCTCGTGCTATAAAGAGTCTTTTTATTTTTTTATTTAATTATATGATAATATGTTTTTTTAAGAAGAGCAATAATTAAAATCTTATTAAAATAAAATAATTCTTGTTTTAAGAAAATGCTAGCTAGATTCAGATGTATTAAAAAATTTAAAGAACATCCCTATTGCACTGGACAAATTTTTTGCAGTGCTGCAAAACCTGGCCTGACCTAATTTGGAGACTTCTTAAATTTAACCTTTTAAATCAGGTTTTTAAATTAATTTGGATGGGATGGGAGCTAACATGATATGATCTAATTAAAATTTAATTTGATATCGAGTAGGAAAAAAATTCAAGATGATGTTGCTTTAATTTTATTATTTTTACTTGTTGAAACAATAATATTTTTTATTAACTTGATTTAACATGTTAAACTCATGAATTGAGTGATAAATCCAAATAAATTGAATAACCTCTTTTTTTTATCTAACTACATGCATGGGAAAGCTGCTGAATAAAATTCAAGAATAGAGAACTATCATAAAGGGATGCAAAAAAAAGAGCATATGTTAATGTTAGATAAAATAATGAAATAAAATTTCTTAAAAATAAAAAAAAAATCACATAGTAATTAATCAAACAACATCTAAAAAAAATTAGCGATCAGTTAAAAAAAAAACATCATGAAATGTTTTACAAAAATAATGTTTGTTAATATAATAAAAAAATTGTTATAATCTTGTAAAAAAAATGAAAAATCAATGGTATTTAATAAAAAAAAACTCAAATTAGTTTTTTAACTAATTAATATGAATGGATTGAAATGTAAAATGTAGGAGTTTTTTTTTTATTATTTAAAGAACAAAATATGCCACACGTGTGGCTCTACGTGTTTGACCCATAAAAAAAAGATTTAGGTGGCACATCCAACCTATTATTATATTAGAGGGTGGAGGACGTGTCACTGATCATTTTTTAAAAAAAAAACAACATATATAACTTGTTGTCCGCTAACCTAAAATTCAGTGATTGAAGGGTTACTGGAAAGTTAGGGCAGATGTATTTTATATTTAAAAATTTATTTGTCAACTTTTTTTTATCCAAAACATTTAAAAAATATATCAGAGACCTAAATAAATATATTTATGGCTTTAAATAACCTAAAATCAATTAAAAAATCAACTTGAATTCAAAAAACTTTTTGAGCCTAGATCCAGCCTTTCAGGCAAGGTGATGGCCAAATAACATTTTAGTAAAATTTTTTTCATCGAATGGAACATGTTAATACTAAGATCGATTTTTTTCATGGTTAAAATTAGTGTCAACTGTAGATTTTTCTCTTTCACTAGAATCTGGTGACTCTCGACCCTCTTAAATCCAGGACTGGAAAATAAAAAAAAAATATTTTGAATCAAAACTGAATTTTAAAATACTAAAGGGACAAAAAATGTATCCATTAAAGAGTAGGAGGACCAAAGTTAAATGTTCACCCAATTTTAAAATTGCCACCTAGTTTTCTTGTATTTTTTATTTTGGCCCTTTGTCTTTGAATCATGTCCTTCCTTAACAAACCGGAATCAATTGGCCATTAAAAGATCCAATTAAAGAGAAAAAGGGTTGATGATGAAAAAAAAATTCACGTTTTAGTTATTTTGTTAATATAACGAAAAATTCTAAGACGTCAAATTTGTAGTCATTGTGTTGATCCCATTTTTATAGGAGTTTGTGTGGCAGAATTGCAGTGAACATTGTTTGAATCAAATTCTACGAAGGTTTCCCTTTCTCTTCGATCACACAAACCCTTATCTTTGCTCTGCAAACCCCACCCTAAAAATACTTATAACTAAGGCTGTCCTCGGCTGGTGGCAGCCTCTTTCACTTCTTTGTTTTTTCAGTATATTGTTTCCTTCTATATTGTCGAGATTTATCTTTTGCTTGTTTCCTACAATCAAATTTGCAGTCATGATGCCTTTCTAGATGAGAGTTTGAGCTGTAAATTCTTGAAACTTTCTCGAAAATAAATTTGGGAAAAAATCTCTATGAGGATGTCCTGTTTCTTCCTGTTTTTAGGTCTTTTGGGCTTTTGAGCTGTAATGGATTTGATGTCGGGCCACGAACCTGTAAAATAAGGCCCCTCCGAACCTGAGGGGCTTCCGATATATATTTAGACCATGTTTGTTTCTTGAAAAGTGATTTTCAAGAAATTATTTTCTAAACTTTCCTGTGTTTGTTTACCATTATGAAAGTTGGTCAACGGAAAACACTTTTCAGTCAAAGGAAAATTTGGCTTGATTTCCAGGAAAATGTTTCCCTGAAAAATTTGGACGGAAAACACTTTCTAGAAGTTGTGAAAAATTTAAAAATGTCATATTATTTGCTGATTATATCAAATTTGATTTTCGAACTTTTGATTGCTATATATATTTTGTTTTGAATATTTATTTTTCAATTTCATCTCTTAAAATTTAATTTTTATATTAACTTTGGTTCTTATTTTTATAATTATTATTTGTTTTTTCCTTATTATTTTTTATTGAAATTTTTTATCTATCAAATTTGATTCTCATTCTTTTGATTGTTACTTATTTTATTTAAAATAATTTATGAAATGTTAATTATTATTATTTTAATTTCTTCATCTTTCATTTTTTTTTTAAGATTTGATCTCTATTATTTTGATTATTATTTATTTTATTTGAGATAATTTATGAAATTACTTTTTTTTTCAATTTCATTCTCATTCAAATTTTTAATTTTTAAGATTTGTTCCTCATTATTTTAATAAACTTGAGAAAAATAAAATATTAATAATTTATTTCTCAGCTTATTTTCCATGACATAACCAAACACTGTAAAGTGTTTTCCAACTTATTTTTCATTACACTACCAAACATCAGAAAATAATTCACTTTTCTAGAATTCATTTAAAAAAAATTTTCTTTTCAATAAACAAACGGGACCTTAAATCATGTCAGAGGAATTAATGTTTAAAAATCTCATGAAGAGAATGATTTAATTTACTTTCGGGAATGAATTTACAATTTATCAGCAGATATTAGGAATGAAAAATGAAATCATCTTTGGGTAATGGGAGTTTTTGTATAGCTGGCAGGCACATTCATGGTGATCCGTGGTCCGTCATAGATATTAGCAGATTTCTCGTAAATCTATTCCTCTAGGAAAGGGGCATTCCAGGTTCAAGCTAGTCATCCTCCACCGATGATATGCTCTAACGCGAAGCCTTCGACTTTACTTGTTTTTTTTAATGTGTTATGTGATTATGATGTAAAATGTTTTTTAATATAGTTTTTTTTGTTTCAAAATTATATTAAAAATCAATTTAATATTTTTTTATGCAAGAAATATTTGTAAAACAGTTTTAAACGTACTCTTAAATATCCTCTTAATAATCATTTTGGTTTTAGGTAGAGTTTAGAAAACGTTGTTTGGCAAATAATTTGAATTTTTTATTATTTAAAATTGATTTTTTATTTTTATTTTTAATTGTTTTGATGTGATGATATAAAAAATAAAAAAAATTATTTAATATATTTTCAAGTAAAATATATTTTAAAATGCTGCCGTAACAAACGCTGATATGGTTATAATCCTGGCCATGTGTCTTCGGTCTTAAAAATAGTGCTGAATTTGAATAATAAAACCAAAAAGATTTTTTTGATCGTTGATATTAAGATTTAGGAAGGAAACTTTAGGTGAGAGATATTCAACAATTAACCACTACAATTCATGTCGTGCTGTTTTTCGTCTTGTCTTGCAATAAAGGGGAGCGAGATTGTTGACGGTTGAAAATTCTAATTTTATCGACTTCGAAAGATAACATAGCTCGGAGTAGGTAACTCTACTCGATCGCCGAATCGTGAAAAATGGCTCCCAGTTGACCAGGTTCGAGCATGTTTTTAATTTGAGGGCTTCCTTGGATGTTAATAATTATTTCTTCTTTTGTTTTCCTCAGCCAATGATTCTTCCAGGTAACAAAACGGGTATCCTATGTGAATATCTTCCTACATGTTAGGTTGCAGCCGACCAGACACATGGAAATGCAATTCTAGCTGAGGGCAGCAAGGACTTTAAAAAAAAGGGGGCTGAGAGAGTCAATTGACCAGATTATGAACGAGGTAGAAAAGAGACAACAACCGACAGTGTCTGAAGGCAACATGATCGTAGATGTCTTTTATTGAAATTGAGGTCCATTGTGATTTAATTGCTTGGACTTTGTACCACTGAAATCACAGAAAATACTTTATTGATATTATCAATCCCTAGATTCAACAATTAATTATACTATCAAATTTGGTTTTGAACTCATTTATAAACTGAAGTGGAAAAATTATTTTAATTATTATTACTGGCTTTGAAATCTTTTCTGTATGGGTGCAAATAAGTTCAGTATTCTTATTGTTATTAATAATTAAACCCATGACTTCTTGATAACTATAAAAATCCCAGAATCATTTGAGCTTAAAGTACATTGATAATATTAAATAATATTCAATTATATATGTTTTCACTTTATCTGCCATCCACTTAGATTCATGTAAATATACTCTCCCCTAAAATAAAAAAATAGATAAAATTAACATCCAAGGGCTTTTCAGTCTTTTTAATTTTTTAGCACAATAAAATTATTTAATTACCTTAAAGAAAAAATCTATTAAAATATATTTTAGAATTTTTTTTTTATCTTTTCATCATTATTTTTTAGTTGATATCAAGTTGTCAAGGGTATTTTTTATTTGACCAAATATTAATAATTATTAAAAAAAAATCTATGAGAGTATGTAGCGCATAAGCCAGTAAGGAGGAGTAACATGCGAGTTTATCTTGTGACCAAACTATTTTGATGAGTTAATCTTGATGGATATTTTTTTTCTTGCAAAGGGTATTTAGAAACTATCTCATATAAATAAATAAATAAACAGATAAAATGTGAGTTTAAGTTAGAGCCTTGGAGTTGGATATGCTGGAGTCAAACTAGTCATGCAAATAGACCGCTCCATCTCTTCATCGAAATTTACAAGGAAAAGTCAATGATCACCTACCCCATTTTCGATGGTCTAATTCAAAATTATCACGACGCTGGAAAATTATGATATAGTAGGCCGAAAGAAGACCTTCCAAGTTTCTAACCTGCCACGCACGTCGTGTTTACCAAAAATTAGCTATTAATTAATCATGCAAATGCAATGAATTCAAATAATAATAGCTCTGCGCATAAATTTCCCGATCAATTTCTCTCTGCATGCCTGTATTCTTCGAATATGTCTGCAATTCGTCAAATTCTTATCTAAAAGAGATTAAAAAAGCACTCGGAACTTTGTATCCAAGCCGATTTTCCCGAGTCAGAGGAGTTGCATTCAAGCTTGATTGATTCATAAAGTGCAGAAAATGTAAAGATTTTCTTAGGTCAGTAGACTTCATTTTATTGGAACGAACAGGCTGTCAGTGTTGTCTTGTTGTAAACGCAGCAGAAACCTTGGTTGTTTGAAAATATATCCCTTCGTTTATTTATTTTTAACCGATATATATATATATATATATCTTCGGAGCTCACATTAAGTGTTATTTTTTCCCTTTTTTTTCCATATATTATTTATTATATGCGATGGAGTTCTTGCCATACAAAGAGATCTCTCAGGAAAATCTTTACTGGTGAATAGTTTTTATTCTCTCAAAAATATATCTCAAAAAACAACAATGTTTCATCGGATAAATACTTGAGTGTACATTCAAGAAAAAAATTAGCAAAATTATGATAGAATTTGTATTCCTAAAACTAAATCCTAGTTGATTATATATCTTTCTAATTGATTATAGCATCTTTAGAAAGATGATGTTAGAAATATTAGAAAATAATAAAAATTATATCTTGAGAACTTACCTAATAATTTAAATTATTGAGGTGAATTAGTTTTTTAATATAGTATCAGAGCATTGATGATTAGGCAATCACGAGATCGAATCTTATCATTTTTATTTATTTGATAAAAATTAAGATTTTTTAATATGATATCAAAATCTCGACAACCAAGCACTTATATAGGTAGTTTTATATAAATTTTAAGTTTAAAAAATTTTTATTTAAAATAATATTTTAAAAAATAATATAAAGAGACAGTACAGCACCATTAAATATCCTGCCTAACCGAGAGATTCGAAGAGATCAAATTTCATAGAAGAAGACAAAAAGATAGCAAGGATCAGATGAAAGCACCGTCCGCGAAAATGACACCGAGAACGGTTGGATTTTTTTTTCTTTCGTAATATGCGAAGATATACATACATGCAGTCATTTATACTTCAACAAATTAGGTTGCTTATACGTATTAGGTTGCTTATACGTTGAACATTTAAG
>Ga0307515_10017898_pt1 | contig 12872 bp, 13 predicted proteins | sample 17_EM_MG_FD_194513 | JGI IMG/M metagenome (GOLD analysis project Ga0307515, IMG submission 194513) | Populus trichocarpa ectomycorrhiza microbial communities from riparian zone in the Pacific Northwest, United States - 17_EM | ecosystem: Host-associated > Plants > Roots > Unclassified | place...
CTGATATACCTTACTCCGGTTTGGATTTTCCCTGCAAGACCACAATCGGGCAGATTCCCTAGAACCACCGCAGCCAACCGTGATCAATGTCCCGGCTTAATGATTACTCTGAGCATTCAAATCTGCAGCTGCACCACAAACTCAAAATAAATATATCCAACAGATACGGTCATAGAGTTATGAAAACAAGGCTATACCGGGCACTCAGAACTGTTTCTCCAAGTTGCGGCCCATAATGGAGTTTTATGTCGTTATTGATATTAAAACAATTCGATTTTCAGTAACCTCCCTAATTCCCATAACGGCTACTGACCCATATGTCGACCCCGGAGTATGGCTTCGCAAGTAATCGCAGGACCGACAGACGGCTTGACATAAGATACACTTCGAAATTTGCCGTTGTCCCAACCACAACCGTGCTCAATAGCTATTACACCTAGGCCTACTACCCTTGACATCTTCCCACGAGCACATGGCATCCGGAGCCAGGTTCCCCCTTTGGCATCCACCTCCGGATCCTGGGTCGCTTATTGGCGCATGCATGCAGTGCAAGTTCATGCACGAAACCGCAAGATTTTTGAATATTCTCAGTTGGTGTGCCTTCTGACCAGATAATGATAAGTCCCCAGCAGCAGGCCTCATATTTACTTGAAGGTGAGTCCAGTTGTCTACCTCCCCCCCATAATTTTCTACCGCTTAAGTACATACCACCGCTAATTGTCTTTTAACAGAAAGACCAACTACAACAGATAGATATCACGAAAGTTCCAATCTAGCTCGCGCAATCCTGGGAGCTCTGAACAGCTATTCTGCTCCGGGCATTTTTTGACAGGGACGAACACTGATATTAGACCGGTATATTACGATGTCTTCTGCTCCGGCGATCGGCAGGGAACAGCTGCTTATCGGTATTCGCACCCAGGAACTGCTGACAGCCGCCAATGTAGGGTACGAGGCAGCTGTGAGGGGCTGCTGGATGCCGGTGCTGACCCCAACGCGGCTGGTGGAAACGGAGATCGAGCACTGTTGTTAGGGAGCGACATGTGAACATGAGGCGATTGTAAAGATGCTGCTGGATGCCGGTGCCGACCCCAATGCTGCCGGTAGAGATAGAGGTCGAATACTGCCGTCAGTGACCCAGAGTGGAAATGAGGTGATTGTGAAGATGATGTTGGACACCGGTACCAGCGAGGGCGTGATAAGGGTGGGATAGCACTGCATCGGACAGTCATGTACGGGTATCCTCCAGTGGTAAAATTACTGAGTAAACCAGGTGCGACTGTTGACACCAACAATAAACGAAATTTCGCTAAGTAAAGCACAGACATGAATAAACAGGATTTTAAAGGCGGAACGCCGTTACATGTTGCATCCTCAGAGGGTCAACAAAAAATTCTTAACTACTTTTTAGAGATTAGAGCTTCGGGCCTTGACGCTCTAGATGGTGCTAGGTTGACTCCCTCGAACTTTGGCACGAAATGGAGGATATCAGAAGGCACTCATACGTCTCTCGGAAGCAGAAGAAAAAAGCGGAAATCGTTGCTAGATGTCATTGCGTATCGCTATATATATTGCAATGGTGGAGCAATTGATTGGGTTGGGAGCCGGTATACAAGGAATTACGATGGAAAAAAATGGCGTGATGTGTTTGGAGCCACCGACGAAGGCGTTCTTTTTATCGTTAAAGTTGAAACCAATTCGCCTTCCGTCGTTCCTGAATCCCTCATCCAAGCTCCCAATTTCGACCCAGAGCTTGATCTATTGAAGGTTTATGAAAACGGTGCTGCTGTGGAGTGTATATAGTGTCCGGCGGTTCCGGACACAGCTTCACCTAACCAAACCTAGAGAGTAGTCCAGGTTGATGGTATATTCAGGTCGGCGGCGTGATTCTACTCCTAGTCTTGTTGGGATGGATTGTTTTCAAGTATGTTAAGGTTCGTATCCCGTTTCACATGGATTCATAAATTTTTTGTGAAATACCTATAAAACGTCTTGATAGATCGAAGAATATCTTGAGAATACAGTTAGCAACTACCTTGATTGTAAGGCGCATCAGGCCGCGGAGAAACTCAGGGGTGTTAAGTATAAGAGAGCAAACGGCAATGATGGCCCAGAGAGGGGAAGGCGGAAGATAATGTAGACTTTATCGTGTGATTCATGTATGGATCTATGTTTTCTGTTTCCGTGGTGTTCTTGTTGACTTTCTATGATGATGACTCGCGCTTATGGGTCTCCTTTTATGTTTCCTTAGAATTCTGTCAATGAGAGAAGACTATGTTAGGAGGCTTTAGGCGCGGCTACAGGCAGCCTTCTTCACACATCAATTACTAGTTAATAAGATCCCTTAAATACGAACCAAGACGCCAGTCTCTATGTCTATGTCCCACTATCGCCGATATGCTGGATGTGACTGATTCCAATGTAAACTTTTTGGTACAAGGAAGTAGCGGGATTCTCGGCATCAATGAAATAAAGGATCTTAAGCAACAGTGAAGAAGTGATGAGTGAGTGACTATGATGTTGCGCTACTACTCGTCGAAAAATCAAGTATGGGGACAACTACACCCTCGCCTATGCTAACTGGAATATGATGGGGTTAGGGTATCAGGTGTCCCCCATACTTGAACTTTCGACGAGTAGCCACCGGTTTAGATATTGGGCTGGATAGCCGTAGATTTTGCGTTGTTGTTTGCTTCGATCGTACGGTATCACTCGCAGTTGTTGTCATCCAAATCGGGTGCATTCGCATCTTACTCACTCGAACACTAGAGTCTGATTCGAGTGCTCCTATACATAGAGAGATGGACGGGCCACTAGGAAAGCCTGGCCAGCGGGACGCCTAGCCAAAATGTTGACCGAAAGTGATCAACAACTTGGAAATTAGCAAGTTGTCCTATTGAATGGGCTATCCCAATGTCCCGTCTGCCTCTTTAGGGTTCCGAGCGCGGCAGGCAAAAGAAGGCAAAAGAAAGAACACAAGTTTCGAACCTTGGTGTTTGCAGCACCTGGCGTTTAGAGCACCTGGTATTTATAGCACCGTGCAACTGTCAGTCAAGCTAGGCATCAGTTCATATTTGTTGGGAGATTTAGATAGAAAACAAGGCTTTCAACAATGCGTCCGATTGGTAGAGAGTGACGCCTGCAGTAGGGCAACGGAGCGAAGGGAAGATTTACACTACTCCGGTCCTACAACCACTACCTTCTGGCACTCGAGAGTGGAATGGCCACGGTATTACTTTCAAACTTGTGCCTGACGCGAGCAGGTATACCAGCATGCAGCCGTGACAGCCTGGTCGCAGATCGATAGCATAGAGAATCTAATGAAGTAGGTAGAACCTAACTAGTACTCGTGAAGGATCTAAAAGAAGGCTCGCCGGAAGCAGCCGATCGGAACGGATACCCTGAAATCACCTACGTTGCACAATCTATTAAAGTCTTGGAAATGTTACATGATGATTTCAGTCCCGGGGATGACCTGGCAGGCAAATCGTATTGGACGCCTTAGTGAAACCCCCACGCAACGACTTCGTGGGGCTCAATAGTAGCATCGGGAACCCTGAGTCGATTTCGTTTGCTACGGGACGCGTATCCGCGCCAGGCTGAGGTTGTAGGGATCCCTCGACGAGGAACTTCACATCATGGTGTTTTACTTATACCCAATCCAGTTTAGTTCCTTGTCGTTGAGGCCAGTACTCCCCCAATCCCCGGCGTGTTCAATTCGGAGCAGGTACAGAGCTTTTGTGGTAGGCAAATTGCAGTACCATTATCAGTATGCAAAAGTTGACTTTATTTTGTGTCAGAATTTTATATTGCCAGAAAATGCGTACGTAAGCATATGCCTCCGTATGAACGCGCGTGTACCGGAAAATCTTTGCATTGACCTTATGCAACCGTATAATTGTTTGTAGCTTGCTACTTAATGTCAACGACAACTGCCTTGAAGAGTTGATGCGGGATATATCGAGGTGGCAAGAGCAACTAGACGAACAGAGCCGTATTTTTCAGTTACATCATAATAGAACGTTTTGCAAGGAACTATCATGGTATTCGAGCTTCCAGATACTGTATTAGCTACTGAAGTTTAGACATCAGCAATCAGCACAAAGTATCTATTTAGCTGTTTATATGCCTCTGTCAGTGTCAGCAGGCCAGTGTCTAAGCAGTAAAAGTTGTCAGCACCTTCAAATTCAATTCTATACTATACATTTTAAACAAATCCATATAGCGGGGTACTTTCCCACTTAATCCACCCTTTACCCTATCCGTTCTCACTCCATTTCTTATGACACACCGCGAATTGAGAACTTCTTCCCTGCACCGCCATCATTTCCATAGCCCTGTCCATCTCTTCTGCAACCGTCAGCACTGGCTGTCCAATACGATATTGTCTGTCAGTAGCAGACAGTGTCCGAACCTCAGTGGCCGGTAAGTATACTGTATCCTCGAACGTCCCTCGGAGCCCATTCGAATGGCTTATCAACCCTCCTCATATTGATATGACGTGCCACAAACTAGTTCATAATTATGCGTTCCTGAGACAGTGTCGATTCTACGCAATAAAGGTGATTGCGGCGTGCGGGGGATGTTGAGCTGAACTCGGACATATCCGGAATCAATTTGAGTAGAATAGTACGTAGCAGAATTAGGGAGCCAGTAATGACCCAAGAGTGGAAGTTCATCCTGCGGGGCATCCGCTGATTGCGCTCCTCGCGGTAAGTCGGGCTTGGCTCTGCGAAGTTAGATATTAGACATTATTTAAGGTGGAAGATAAGATCAAGAATTCGAAGAAATTAAGTTACGAAAGTAAGGTAAGGTTCGGGGGTTAGGGTTATATTAAGAAGTTAAGCTTTAGACTACTTTCCTCGTACGTCACCGCTCCATGTGGAGAATATAACACCAATATCTAGTTGCTGATCTGTTGATATTGCGCGTATTCGAAACGATTCCGCAGGTGTATGGATGACAAACCATCATCTCAGCAAACTCCTCAGTCATGGAGTCAAACAAGTGGAGAATTGGTCACACCTTGGTATGGAACGATTGATTTTGTGTTAGAAAGCGTAGAATTACTAATATTACATTAAGTTTGGAGGAAGAAGGTTGATGATGGCCGGAATCAGCGGAAAGGGTAGCTCCAACGAGGGCTTTTAATAGTCGCTGTGCTGTAAATTGACGGTGCTGTTCTGCGGTTCTGGAGACGTCACACATGGAGATGAATTTCCTGTTGCTCGCCCAATGAACCCGGCTGGTTTTGTGTATAGACTTCGGTGGAGTTAGGGCGCTGGCCTTTGCGGTTGATGATGAATCACCGTGCCAAAGCGGAATGTCATCTGTGGCATGAGGATGATTTGTCATCGTAGACGTAAGGTGGGAGATGTGTTTGTTAGATGTTAGGGAGTACAAGGGAGTACTATAAAAACCAATAAAGTGCAACCCGGCTTCAGGAGAGGGACCTGTAGTGAGGATGCTAGGCCCGCAACATTGCAGATCACTCATCGGAAGTTAAACACCCTTTCTGGCGGTATTGATTCTTGTGACAGGACCACCATCACAAGGGAGTAGGCTGCAGTCGGGACCATTTTCTATTGGCGAAAATCAGCTGCTGGCGGGAGTCGAAATTTTACCAGAGTTCAACAAGGGTCACAGGTAGAGCCAGCTGGATATCATTTGTTGACCAGGTGTTTTTATTTCATGCGATTTAGACTTAGAATTTGTCCAGATGACCGGATTCACAGCCAGCTTAATTGTAGAAGTTGTACATAGTATTTGCATGGACACATATATTGCCACAGATCGAATCTCTCGGACAAATCGGACTATAGTGGAATAAACCGGCTTCTTCTGTCGACGTTTCTCGCCCAACTAGATAAACACCTTAATATGTCAGATGCTGGAGATAAACATTATGTGCAAGCCAGGTTCGCCATCCAGCAATGACCCGGTCCCAACACTCTGGCGCCTACCTAATGACTGCATCTTACCATTGCAAGCACAACGCATTAAGAACCTAAGTATGTATCCGAATAAAACGAGCGAGACGGATGCACCGCATATGTTACTGCGCATTCTGACTTTCTTGACGCTGGTAATTACAGCCTAAAATATCGGATAAAGTGCCTAGGTACGTATCCGGATCGGTATGAAACCTTATGGACTCGGCTCGGAGGATTGATTTGGACCTCTGAATTGCCGTCCCAATGCACTATGGGAAACTGCAAGACATACTGCATTCTCCCCTCTTGATAGCTCTCCGCCCCCAAAGTGCAGATCTTCAGGGAAAGTGCGGATCTTTTACGCCGCCGTCGCCATGGGATTAGCTTGACAATAGTACTACATCGCACGTCTTGTCTTGCATTGGAACTGAAACCATGTGCTGATCACGATTCAACGGGTGGGGGTCAGTCTCATCCCAACTCGAGATGCCGGACAGCCATTGTGTCTCTGCGAATACTCTAACTCGCACCATCACTGTACGATTGATGCCTACAGAGAGCGACCATGGTTCAGGTGATCTGCAATGCGTGAACTAGTCAACGTGAAGAGAAGTAAGGGACGGCTTCTTGCAGTTGGTTGAACATATATTTGCCGTAATTTTACGTACTAGAACTGCCGATTGGTGTAGCTGTATTGAAACAAACGAAACAAAGTCAAAGAGTGACCTAGCTTCGGGTGAATTGTGTCTTCCACGTGCATATATGCAAATACCGCCGCGAGTGTGATATTGAGCTGAAGTTGTGAATGTGACATGTCTTGTATCCGTTCTCGTTTTGAAGAACCGACACAAAATTTGCTCCTGCTACACAAGAGCAACGTGCAACATGAATTCTATCCAGATTGCATTCGTCTGCATGTGACATGTCATAGCAGAGTATAAGTCGCGTGGTCAACTACCGCATGTCAAGCAAAGATGATCTGATACACTGAATACGTCACTGAGACCTGGCGTTAGGAGAGTAGTGATGGTGTTTTCCTCAGAGTAGTAAACATTGCGCGGTCAGACTCAAGGGTGGGGTGCAGGTGGGGTAAACCTCTAGAGTGAAGTCTTGGACAGTCATCAATCAACTTAGCATATATTGGTGATTTTGTATGCTTGTGTGTCTGGGGATAAGGAGGTAAGAATCAATATATATATTTCGAGGTTTCGTAGGCAATTGTTACAAAGTGAAGTCCAAGTCAGAAGTGCCGAGGTCGGGTAAGTGAAGTGCTACACGCGATAGCGCGGTAAATTAGCCGGCCGCTTATCTGTGTGTGACTATTTTTGTTTACCTCCGAGTACTGACCATCAAAAGACCCCGGACTGCGTTCACCCACCCTCAGAGACCGTCCGTCGAACGAAAAACTTCTCCTCAACCGATAAAAGCTGAGTAGCTACTAAATTCAGTCGACCTCAGCTCAGTTGACTGACGCCCTAGAGTAGTAACAGATTGCGAATTTGGTCCAACGAAAGACGACCCCGCTGATTCATAATCATTCCAACGAATTTCGTCGCAGATACATTTCGAGCTGAGGCATAGTATCGGCCCATACCGACAATTCTAGTCCCCTTATCTCATTGAGTCCTATCTATCGGGTAGTTGGGGGGCTAGAAGCCTGTCTCCACTTGAATACCCGTCAGACACGAGACCACATGGCCCGCTCTCCTTGCTGGATTGGATTATATCATCTCTTTGAACTACCAACATGCGGAGAATCTTGCAGCAGAGACGTCCAGTTGAATTGAGGGAATGCCCTGGCAAGGGGGAAAGGGTGGGGGTGGATGAGTGCACAGTGCAAGGTTCACCGCTCGTAGCGCATGCTATGACTGTGAATCGATGTACATATGTACTTATCGAGGCTTCACGTTTGTTCCTCCTCGAATGTTGCTATGTGGCTGGGTACAAGACTGCCGAGCAAACACTATATCAGAGACACAGCATGTTATGCTGATACGCCTTGAATAATACGACAGAGCCTCGTATCTCATGATAGAATAGCCACACTGTGCTCCAGAAAGTGGGATGATTGCTGCTGCCTGTATGGAGACCCCCATTCTGGGGAATAATTGTGCAATTAGGAACTTCGATCGACCCCCATTCTTGGGAACAGTTGTGTTACAAGGAACTCCGATCGACCCCGCCGCTTTATTTTATCAGAAACCGCGTGTATCATGTTTCAATCGTATCACTTTGGACGCCGGTCACGGCAGTCTGAACTGTGATTGTGGAGTAGTCAATGGGGTGGTGGAAGGTGTGGAAACCGGGTCATAACGCGGCAAGGGACTGCTAGAAGAAAAACAAATTCCAATGTGCTCAATTTGACATGTCAGTTCTAGGGATTGCACAATCCCGGTCTCCGAACACTATGTACTATACTTTCAGCTCAATGCACGCACGACCTTTGTGCGCAACGGATGGTAGCACGTTTCTGAAGTTACCGCCCCTTCGGTTCTGGTAACGGACACCAACACCAATGTTTAGTAGTAATGTTTAACTTCACTATTATGGAGTAGCTATCTGTGTATGCACTATTACTCTTTAGGTCGGTATGAGACACATCGTCGATCCTTATAACGAACGGCCGTCAACCGTAGGCGTCTCGGTGTAACAAAGTTATTTCAATATAGCACCTCGCAGGTACAACGGCACACTGATTATACCTACTAAATGAGGCACCTGTATTATGGATGGAATTCGGGGCGAAGGAGCTTTCGGAAGAGTACAGGCACAGTTCAACCCTCTGCATTATACGGACGAGGCTACAGCGCATATATGGTGACGGTCATGTTTTGTCTCAGGTTACTTATGCATGGTATGAGTTATGAGTGCAGCCCGCAGTACCTAGTCCATTTCAAGAGGAAGAAACTGCTGTTGTTCTCCTTCGATTATCAAAGTATTGCTTTTGACGTTCAGCTTGAAGGTACCAGTCAGGTTACACTGATATATGCCTCGGGTTTCGCGGCTGCTTATATGTTTTCAGCGCCTACCCTTATGCGAGCCTAACCCACTAATCATTATCACCGATTCGGGAACTAAGCAGGCTGCAAGGAGTATTTTCAACTGTAAGGATCTAAAGTCTATCCCGATTTGTACAACGTCATCGTCATCGTCGTCGTGGCATGCTTGGGAAACTGAGCATTACATCTCATAAACGTCCACAACTAGTTCATATCTATACCGGTGTGCGTAGGCATCATTCATGCCTTAATTTTTCGCCCTGATATCCTCAGTGGATACCGCAGGGCTTTCTATCTGCATTGAGTACGTACTGATAACGTTAACTGTGCATGGTCAACTGACATCAGTTGATTGCTTTGCTGTTTGGGGGCCCTCAGAAATAATAGCTCAGGAGGAACATGAGACCGAGAGGGCCAATAGAACTGTGGTTTATATAATCCTGAAGCCAATGGCAGCGGAGGATGACAATCGTATTAATGTATTGAGACGAAGTGCAGTAATCTAACCCTAGCCTTGTTTGATACGTTTCTGCACTTGTGCGAGAGTTTTGTGCGTCTTTGACCTACTCCGATACCTAGCTAATTTTGTACCTTCAGTGACCGAAGGTGACTATCATTCCTTGACAGGTATAACATATTTTACGTTATGTTTTCAAAACACCCTTTAAGAACAATGAAGCCTGTAGTGTATGGCGCAGTTGGTAGTACGTCATATCAACAAATTGAGAGCTTCAGTGTTATTGGATGGCGGAGTTAGAGGGCTTTGGAAGACTGATAATCAGTCAGCCTCTCGGAGTCCCCCTCTATTGGTACTGTTACGTTGAGCACAGAAGGAGGGGTAGTTAACTGGATTTGCCGCGCTGTCAGGGTACATCGTTTCGGCAGTTTGTGAGTGGGCTAGGTGTTTTGTGAGGTTAGCTAGTGGATCACAACAACCTCCACAAAGTGAACGACCATCGATGCATCCTCCCCGGCGGGGCTGCAGGCTATGTCATCTCAAGGGCCATTTTTATCAAATACCCAGCCATTCAGGTCGACATACAGATACCCACCAAACCAACACCTTATTCTAAACCATCGGTAACGGTGATGTAGGACGAGAGCATTGGTCCCTTATCCTTCCTTCTCAAGTACCAAAGACGGGCAAGCCCATTCTGCATAGCTATAATGCATGTCTTCTTCTTTTTCATAATCACATCATCTGATGTTGGTCTATTTCCTGCCCAGCGGATCCAAACTTGACATATGTTGGCTCATGCATTGCTTCAGGTCAAAGCAAGCCCGCCCCAGGATACGAAACTTTACTCTACACTTATTCGGCTCCACAATCTCCTCCGTCCCACACCTCCCTGTCTGCCACGCGCCTAAGCCTTATCCTTTCACCTAGAGTCAAAGCCATGCAACCGAAAAATGTGTTGTATCGGGTGTAATGGCTCTACTAAGGGGGACCAAAGTAGGGGAGAGGCGGAGGAGTGTTCATAAAAGGTCACTATTACCCCGCCGTTAGATTGGAAATAAACTACACATCTATCAGTGTTCCCCAGAACTGAGATTCAAAGCTAGAATTACCTATTTCAAACTGGACTTCTTCTCAACATCTCTTAGCCCCCTCACAAAAAAAAAGGCACGTTTCCGGAACACAACCCCGCCACCATTAGCACGGTGTTCCCACCATACTAGAGGTTTCCTTGCGTTTGTTTGGTGGTCCGGTGGCCGAAACGCACACTATCATATCTGGACCCTTTCTTCTCGATCTCTCGGTCAGATCTTCAGGTCACCATAAACTTCGGATATCGGCGCAGTATCTACGCGACTTCGCCTCTTACTGTACCGCTCCATCATAAGAATACAAAACAGCGGCCGCCGCTTCACAAAAAAGTTTGTCTGCTTCACACACCCCAAAATCGACAGCACCATGAATATGAGTTGTTTAAACTCACACCATAATCTACGCCACGGCGCTTTTGCGGATCACTCTTCCCCACAGCCCTCTGTTCGTCCTTCACTTGACCGTCAATTCGAGCTTGGAGAGGCGCTTGGGTCACAATTCCCCCCTGAGCAGATACTTGCATTCCCAATTACGCCTCCACCGACCGACGATGACACGGATTTGGATCCTCGAGCTGAGAGGACCCTGTCGACAGCGACACACGTGCTCTCAACTGAGGCAACTGCCTTATCATGCCTTTCGCGATTATACGCAACAGATCCGTTGTGTCGCAGTGGATTTTTGAAAGCGGTGGAAGCAATTGTCGACTCGCAGGAGAAGGGCGGAAAGATTATCGTAATTGGTGTTGGGAAGAGTGGCAAGATCGGTGACAAATTAGTTGCCACAATGGTTTCATTGGGGTTAATGACGATATTCTTGAACCCGGTTGAGGCTCTGCATGGTGACCTAGGAATTGTTAGGAAAGTGAGTGTCTCGAACTTTTCAATTTATCGTCACTCGATTCATGAATATTTGTTTACCTTCCCCTGTGCTTTGTTTTGTTTTTGTTTCCCGTTTTATTTTATTTTTGACGTCCAAATTTATACTTTTTTTTGACTTATGCATGTCGGTCTGTGTCCGCGCCCGAGTCCTCGGGCGCGGGGTTGGGTTTTCTTCGGATTACCACAGTTCTGTCTTATTGTGCATTCATTCTGCAGGAAGCATGCATATACCAATTCCCCTTCAACGCTACGCGCCCAATGCATCTCATCTCTTTGCCACCCATCACATCCCTTCCATGTTCTTTCCATTCGTTCTTCTAATCTTCCCTCTCGCACATCTGTGAAATAATTGGAGAGGGTAAGATAAAGCGGATGGAATTGACGGCGTCGCCGCATACGCATGGCAACATATATTATGCATAAAACGTTTTGGCTCACGTCTGGCGGGGTGGTACTCACAGAACGATATATTACTTCTAATAACCTTCTCCGGCAAGACACCCGAGCTACTTCAGCTACTACCGCATCTGCCCGCGCAGTTGCCCCTCATTGTGCTGACCTCCCACACGTCCTACCACACCTTACCCCTCATCGGGGATCGCGATAATGTCATCCTTCTCCCTGCTCCGATTCCTGAGTCAGAAGTTGCCAGCTTCGGGATCGCTGCCCCAACGACATCCACCACCGTCGCCATAGCTCTTGGGGATGCCCTTGCACTCTCCGCGGCAGATAGGCTTCACGATGGCGCAGAGGGCGGCATGGGCCCGCGAGAAGTGTTTAGAAAGAACCATCCTGGAGGTGCAATCGGAATGGCCAACAAGATGATGACAACCAGCAAGGGGGGAGTCGAGCGAATACGAACATTGGCAGTACAATGGACAGATATACCGATTGCCGATGACGGACACGAGATTATTAGTCCTACGACAGAGATGACACCGCCTTCGCCGGCAATGTCTGAAACCTCGTCGGAAAGCGACATTGACCTTGGTGACTGGAGCAGCAACAATGTCACTATTGCAGCTGCTGCAGGAGGAAACACCAACAGCACCTGCAGCAGTAGCAACAGGAAGGTTTGCTACAACAGTCTCCGGGTACTAGATTGCCTTCGTATGGCCGTTGGAAGTCCTAAAGGGTGGTTGCGGACTGCCGACGGAGGTCTTATCCCGCCAAAGAAGCTGCAGGGCTGCCACAACCTTATGGCGGAGGTGTACTCGCCCAATTTGGGGTTGGTGGTAGATGTCAACGAGCTGGTTAAAATCCCGGCTGATACTGCGGTGAAGGAGGCGGCCAGGATCCTGCACACGAGGCGGCAACTTGGTGAGGTGGTGGATGACACTGTGGTTGTGGTTGTTGAGAACGGGAAAGTCTACGGCGTGCTGGAGGTGAGAGATGTCATCGAACAGGGTGATCATTGAGCCCTTTTTGGACCTTATTGCAGCGACAGATATTAATAGTCTCGGCGTTTTCCAGCGTCTGAAACTAAGATATTAATATTTCTTTTCTCTTG
>Ga0307515_10017899_pt1 | contig 12871 bp, 8 predicted proteins | sample 17_EM_MG_FD_194513 | JGI IMG/M metagenome (GOLD analysis project Ga0307515, IMG submission 194513) | Populus trichocarpa ectomycorrhiza microbial communities from riparian zone in the Pacific Northwest, United States - 17_EM | ecosystem: Host-associated > Plants > Roots > Unclassified | place...
CCGTTGGTCGGATGGTCTACATCAAGCTATTGAGGCCAAGGAAGGCGTCCGCGTTCGCGAAGAGAACCAGACGGTCGCGTCGATTACGTTCCAGAACTACTTCCGCCTCTATAAGAAATTGTCGGGCATGACTGGCACGGCGGATACGGAAGCACCGGAATTTCTGCAAATCTATGGTTTGGAGGTCGTCGTGATTCCGACGCACAAACCAATGGTTCGCAAAGACGCACCGGACTTCGTTTACCTCAATCAAAACGACAAGTTCCTGGCGATCATCGAAGACATCCAGGACTGCGTGAAACGCGAGCAACCCGTGCTTGTGGGCACGACGTCTATCGAAACGTCCGAGTTCTTGGCCGGCATGCTGGAGAAGCAAGGGATTCCGCACGAAGTGCTGAACGCCAAGCAGCACGAGCGTGAGGCACACATCATTGCGCAGGCTGGTAGACCGGCCGGCGTCACCATTGCCACGAACATGGCGGGTCGAGGAACGGACATTGTGCTGGGCGGTAATCTCAATGCGGAGCTTGCAGCGCTCGGTGAAGAAATAGATGAGGTCACGCGCGCACGAGTGCGGTCAGAGTGGCAGACGCGCCATGAAAAGGTTGTTGCGGCCGGCGGTCTACATATCGTCGGAACGGAGCGTCACGAATCACGACGTATCGACAACCAGCTGCGTGGACGTTCAGGACGTCAGGGTGATCCGGGTTCGAGCCGCTTCTACCTGTCGATGGAAGACAACCTGATGCGCATCTTCGGGGATCCGGTGCGCACCAAGCGTCTGTTGCAGATGGCCGGAATGAAGGAAGGCGAGGTCATCGAAAGCGGAATGCTGACGCGCCAGATCGAGAAGGCGCAACGAAAAGTCGAGTCACACAACTTCGACATTCGTAAGCAACTACTGTTGTTCGACGACGTTGCGAACGATCAACGCAAGGTTGTGTATCAACAGCGAACTGAAATCATGGGTACGGACGATTTGTCCGCCGCCATTAGCGGCATCCGTGAGGAAGCTGTTGGCACGCTGCTCGATCAGTACATGCCGAAGAACATGCCGCATGACGAATGGGATCTAGTTGGCCTCGCAGACGCTGTAGCCAAGGATTTCAATGCGTCCGTCGATCCGAAGGCTTGGATCGAGAAAGATCCCGACCTGGATGAGCAGAGCATTCGTCAGCGAGTCATCGAGGCTACGCAGGCAACGTATGACCAGAAGGTGGCGCGCATCGGCGAACCCATCATGCGGCATGTTGAGAAAGACATCATGCTTCGCACGCTGGATCAGCAATGGCGCGATCATCTCGGCGCGATGGATTACTTGCGTCAGGGCATCCATCTGCGCGGTTACGCGCAGAAAGACTATCGATTCGAATACAAGCGTGAGGCGTTCGAGCTATTCGCCGCGATGTTGGAGCGCGTGAAGTTCGATACGGTGTCGACGCTGTCCAGAATCGAAGTGCGCACGCCGGAAGAGATCGATCGCGAAGAAGAAGAGCGTCGCGTGCGCTTGATGCGCGCGCTCCAGGCGCAGCATGCGGAAGCACATTCAGCGTTGGACGCGGGCATTCCCGAACAACTGCCCGATTTGGCTGAAGGCGGTGGCGGGTTGCTCGGCGCGCCGATGCCAGTTGGCGGTTCGCGCGCCGCCGCTCGACAAATGCTGCCGCCGCCCGTCGAATCACAAGGCACGTTCGTGCGTGGTGAGCGGAAGGTCGGTCGCAACGAGCCCTGCCCGTGTGGATCCGGAAAGAAGTTTAAGCACTGCCATGGAACGTTGGCGGAGTAGCAAGGGCCCCCCAATGCCTCTGCTTCGTCCAGCGCCGCAAACGCTTCTAGCCCTGCGCGAGAGTTGGCAGCGTTGCAACGCCCAAGGCCTCCGCATCGTCGAGTTTGCGTCCCGAACAGCAGGGCAACTCCGGCGCGATGAGTGAGCCAGCGCCTGGTATGCCTGCGCGCAATTCCATTCGTGTCGTTGCCGCGGCTCTCTACGACACTGGCGGCCGCATCCTGATCGCCGAACGTCCACCTGGCAAGCACATGGCCGGCCACTGGGAATTCCCTGGGGGCAAGGTCGCAGCAGGCGAAACAGATGCTACGGCCTTGGCTCGCGAGCTCGACGAAGAGCTTGGTGTGACCGTTGTTTTGAGCCGGCATCTCATGACCTTGCACCACGACTACGCGGATCGATCTGTGGAGTTGTCGATGTGGGTCGTCGAACAGTACACCGGCAGACCGCGGAGTCTGGACGGGCAGCGCTTGAAATGGGTCGAGCCGGCCCGACTGACGGACGAAGATATTTTGGAAGCGGACCTGCCTTTCATTGAGGCGCTCCAACGCCTTCCACCGCAGGCCGGCTAGCCGCGACAGTCGCGGTACGCTGACGCCTGTGTACAATGCCCTTCTGTCCCGCAGGACCACTGGATTTGCCATGGCATCGCAACCTGAACTCCCAGAAATCAAGCTCGACGAGAAAAACCTCTATCGCGAAGAGAAGTTCACCGATCGCCGCGCCGGCAGCATCGTTCAGCTAACTCCCGTCACCATCAATGGAGACACGGACGCAGCGCGGCCAACATTGTTCTCCGGTCAAACGCAGTTGCTCACGCCGGCTGGCGTGTTGCCACTAGGGTTTGAGATTGAAGCGGCGACTCTTCTTGAGGCGCTCCAGAAATTTCCGGATGCCGTGAAGGTTGCCTTGGATGAGGCGATCGAAGAGGCGCGAGAGATGCGTCGTGAGGCTGCGTCGCGCATCGTTGTGCCGGACGTCGCCGGTGGCGGCGGCGGCGGGGGTGGTGTTGGCGGAAAAATTAAGTTTCCGTAAAGGTGCGCATCACTGTGCGCCCTTTTCTCCTTTCAAATTCTCATCGAAGAAGCGTTTAATCATGGCGTAGCCGTGCGGACCAGTGTCCGCATGTCTCAATAAGCTGTGCTTACTGCCGGGGTACGTCATCACGTCAAACGGCTTGTTCAGGTCTTGTAGTTTCTTGAAGAGCGTCGTGCTGTTCGCGAACAGCACGTTGTCGTCCGCCATCCCGTGAATGATCAGCAGCGAACCCTGCAGTTTGTCTGCGCGGGTCAGTACATTTGAATCCGTATAACCATTGGCGTTGTTTTCGGGGGTGCTCATGAACCGTTCGGTGTAGTGGGAGTCGTAGAGGCGCCAGTCCGTTACAGGCGCGCCGGACACACCCGCGGCGAATACTCCAGGCGCTCGAAGCATACACATGAGTGTCATGTAGCCTCCGTAGCTCCATCCGAACACACCGATGCGTGATGGATCGACGTAGGGTAGAGACTTCAAGAAATCTACGCCCGTGAGCTGGTCTTCTACTTCAACCTGGCTCAGATGCTTGTAGAGCACGCTTTCGAAGCGAGTCCCGCGCATGCCCGTGCCACGATTGTCCAACGCGAAAACGATGTAACCGTTCTGCGCGAGAACCTGATCGAAGTAGTCGCTATTCCACGCGCTTCGAACACGCTGTGACGATGGGCCGCCATACACGTCCACTATCACTGGATATTTCTTGCCTGCAACGAGGTCGCGAGGTCTCATGATGCGGTAGTAGAGCGACTGTCCGTCAACGGCTTTGAGCGACCCGAGCTCGACCGTCGGTTGATCGGTTCGGTAGGGTGCGTAGGGGTGTGTTCCCGTTAGCTCGTTGGCCATCAAGGTTTTCAGCGGCTGCCCATTGGCAGAGTGCAGCGCGACCGATGGCGGCGCATCCAACTTCGAGCTGATGTCCAGAAATATCTGCGCGTTGTTTGACATCGTTATTGAGTGCCAGCCTTCGCCCGTGGTGATGCGTTTGATTCCGGCGTCGGCATTCAACAGCGACACGGAATACAAATTCCGCACCAGCGGCGATTCCTTGTTCGCGGAGAAGTAGACCAGCCCGCGCTTCTCGTCGACGCCACCGATGGCGCGTGAGCCCTCACTATCGCCTTCAACCATCCAGTCGCCGGATGTGAGCGGCCGAACGAGCTTGCCATCGAGGTCGTACAAATAAAGGTGTTTGAAACCCGTACGAGCGGATGCCCAGATAAACTGCGGTGAGCGGTCGAGAAAAGTCAGTTCGTCGTTCAGATTGACCCACGTGTCACTGCGTTCTTGAAGTAGCTCGCGAGTGGCACCCGTGGCGATGTCTGCACTCAAGAGTGTTAGAGTCTTCTGGTCGCGGCTTTGCTTTTGTACGGCGAGCGCTTTATTCGTCGGCATCCAATCGACACGCGCCAAGTAAAAATCTGGATCTGTACCCAGGTCGATGCGAACCGCCGCGGTGGTTTTCGCTTCGACGTTCACGTCTGCTACGGACGCAACATAGAGTTCAACGTGCGCGTTGGATGAACCGGCGGCCGGATATCGTTGCTTGATGACTTTCGCGGCGTCCGCGTAGATCTCGAATCGCTCCACTTCCGGGACGGGAGCTTCGTCCACCCGCGTAAAGGCCACGTGCTTTTCATCCGGCGACCACCAATAACCAGTGTCGCGGTCCATTTCTTCTTGTGCGATAAATTCCGCGACACCGCAGCTCACGAGTGCGGAGCAATTCTGAGTGATCGCCTGCTCTTTGCCGGTAGCGAGGTCATAAACAAACAGATTCTGATCCCGGATAAAGCTCACATAACGGGCACGAGGCGAAAAGCGTGCGTCGGTCTCGTAGCTTTCGGAGTTGGTGAGGCGTCGCACGGCTGAGCGCTCTGGCGCCTTAAGATCGTAGACATAGAGATCTCCGTTCAATGGCACCAACAGGTAGCGGGCGTTCGCCGAGAATTGGTAGTCGACAATCCCAGAGAGCGACGATGTTCTTTGGCGTTCACGTCGCGCAGCTTCCTCCGGGGAGAGGGGGCGATCGCCTGTTGTGAGGCGCATGGAGTCGACCAACATCTTTTGCTGCCCGGCGCGAACGTCATACGCCCAAAGATCGAGTCGATTCTTGTCGGTGCTCTTCGCCTGCAAGTACGTCACCAGCCGTCCATCGGGCGACAACTTCGGCAGACGCAAAGACGGACCGGACAAGTCAGGGGCCGCGAAGATGCGCTCGATAGTCAGTTTTTCAGCGCTCGCTTGGGCGCAAAGCAGTGTCGTTACAACGAGAATCGCGCGACGCAAGTTCGAATGTCGGCTCATGCGGAGGTATCGCTCGTCAGATTCAGCCACTGGATTGGGCGTGCGCAAGTTTAGGGCACGAAACGAAGTAGCGGCCAGTACAGCGGTGGGCTGAAGGCAGCCGGCACTTTGGGGGCTTACGGACGGCAAGCACACCATCAACCTTGTCATAGACCGTGACGCGGATAGGCGCTCGAAAGGGACCAAGGGCGGCGCACGCGCGTTCGTTCCTCCCGTGCTGTTTGATAAACTGCGCGACCGAATCGGGGAGCGCGAGTTTAGGCATGAACCCAGGACAAAGTTTTCTTCGTGGCGTTGTTTCTGGCGTCGCGGCACTTCTATTGACAAGCTGTGCAGGAACGATGACCCAAGAGACATTACCTGCGAATGCCGCAAACGCTGCGCCGCAAACCGCGCGCGGAAACCACGTCGACGACTACAACGGCAAACGTGTCGCTGACCCCTACCGCTGGTTTGAAGAATTGGACTCGCCGGCGACGAGTGAGTGGGTCAAGCAGGAAAATGCGGTCTCGCAGCCGCTGCTCGAATCGATTCCGCAGCGGCCTTGGATCAAGAAGCGCCTCACCGAGCTCTGGAATTACGAGCGTTACGACGTTCCGGTGAAGTTCGGCAGCCACTACTTCTATCTGCGAAATGACGGCACGCAGAACCAAAGCGTTCTGTACGTCGCGGACAACATTACTTCGCAAGGTCGCGTGATTTTTGACCCGAACACTGTGCGTCAAGACGCAACAATCTCGCTGAATTCGTGGACGCCCAGCCCTAACGGGAAAGTACTAGCGTACGGACTCTCGGACGGCGGTACGGACTGGGAAACATGGGGCTTTCGGCAGACGGCGGACGGCAAGGATTTGCCGGACATCATTCGCAACACCAAGTTCTGGGGTGTTTCCTGGCTCCGTGACGGCTCGGGTGTTTACTACAGCCGATATCCGACCAAACCCGACGGTACTAGCGACGGCTCCGCGCAACCTTCGATCTACTTCCACAAGATGGGGGAGTCGCAGGATAGCGATCGACTCATCTACAAAGTGCCTGATCATCCAACACGCGTGCCCGCCGGCACGGTGACGGAAGACGGCCGCTACCTCGTCATCATGTTGTTTGAGGGGTACGACAAGAACGGCGTACGCGTCCTGGATCTGAAGCAAGCCGGCGCGAAAGTGCAGCCACTGTTTGAAGCGTGGGATGCGCTTTATACATTCTTGGGCTCCCGCGGAGATCAGCTGTACTTTCATACAACAAAGAGTGCGCCTCGCGGACGCATCATTGCCGTTGATGTTAAGAAGCCCGATTCGTCGGCATGGCGCACCATCGTCCCTGAGGCGGACATTGCGTTGGACACGAGCGATACGCAGTACGTGGGTGGCCGTTTTATCGCGTCGTACATCCAAGATGCCCGTAGCGTTTCCCGAGTTTATGAGCGAGATGGAAAACTAGTCGGTGACGTGCCGCTGCCGGGGTTGGGCACTGTTCGGGGATTCAGAGGCGAGGGCACAGATCCGGATACGTTCTTTGCCTACACGGACTACATGACCCCATCGCAGATCTATCGATTTGACGTTCGCAAGAACGCTGCGACGCTATGGCGCAGTCCGAAGATCTCGGCGAAAACCGATGCCTATGTCACCGAACAAGTGTTCTTTACCAGCAAGGACGGAACCCGTATTCCGATGTTCATCACACATCGGAAAGACATGGAGAAGAATGGCAGTCAGCCAACGCTGCTGTATGGATACGGCGGATTCAACGTCTCACTAACTCCTACGTTTCGTCCGACGACGCTTGTGTGGCTCGAAATGGGCGGCGTGTACGCCGAGGCCAATCTTCGTGGCGGCGGCGAGTATGGTGAGGCGTGGCATGAAGCGGGCACACGCGCGCATAAACAGAACGTCTTCGACGATTTCATTGCCGCCGGTGAGTATCTGATCAAGGAGCGCTATACGCAGGCGTCGCGATTGGCGATCCAAGGACGCAGTAATGGCGGTCTGCTGACAGGCGCGGTGCTCATTCAACGTCCGGATCTATTTGGGGCCGCGCTGCCCGGTGTCGGCGTGTTGGACATGCTTCGCTATCACACGGCGAGCGCAAACGCGCGCCAATGGTCATCAGACTATGGTCTGAGTGAGAATGCTGAGGACTTTCCTGCGCTGTACGCGTACTCGCCTGTGCACAACGTCAAAGAAGGCGTGTGTTATCCGCCGACTCTGATCACGACAGCCGATCACGATGATCGCGTCGTGCCGTGGCATAGCTACAAATTCGCGGCCGCACTTCAGCATGCCCAGAGTTGCAAAAATCCCATTTTAATTCGCGTCGAAACGCGCGCGGGCCATGGAGCGGGCAAGCCTATCTGGATGCAGGTGGAAGACTTCGCAGATCAATGGGCGTTTCTTGCACAGCATTTGGGGATGATGCAATCGCATACGCCAGGTCAGCCTGCGGAAAACACGGTGGCCGTCGCAGATAGTCGGGAGCGTCCATCGCGATAGTTGCGCCCCTTCGGGACGTAGCTACGACGGTCTGCGTGGGGTGTCTGACGCGCCGGATTCCAGCGAGGAATCCGCGTCAGAAGGTCGGCTGTCGTCGGGAATCGAACGTTGTTCGCTCAGCCACGCGCCGAGATCGATGAGACGACAGCGGTCGCTGCAGAACGGGCGAAAGGTGTTGTCCGTCGACCATTCGCTCTGGCGTCCACAGGTTGGGCACTTTACTCGCGGCGGGCTCATATGAGACTAGCGGCAAACCTCAGACGCAACAGGCGAGAATGAACGGAACATCGTTCTCGGCCTGCGTGGGCCGTGCTGCTAGCCCGTTCCACGTAAGAAAGCGCACGCTGCATCGATAGTGGCTGCCGCTGATCTCGGGATAAAGACCCGCCGAGACCGGCAAGGAGATGCGCAGTAGCTGAGACGGCGAGTCTCGCTCGAACGTGATGTGGAAAATGCCGCCCTGCGCGGTTTCCTGTCGCGGACGACCGTTTTGCCGCGTGAGCCAGAGCAGCTCCGCAATGGCGTCACACAGCGGTCGCAGCATGCCAAGCCATTGATTGAATGTGCGGGTTCGGTTGTCCGGCGGCTGGCTCAGCCAATAGTAGTAATCGGGCAGATCGAACTCGCAGGTACCGCCGGGAATGGCGCTGCGATGCTTGATGGCGCTTAGAAATTCGGAATCGCGCAGCGGCTGGATGAAGGCCGACCCGGAGTTTAGAAGCTCCGCGCGCAACCGTAAGAGGTTCGACATGACGGTGCGCAACCGTCCGCCGTCGACGCCGGGTTTAGTCTGAAACTCATTGAGGGTCGTCAGATGGCGCTCGAGCTCCTTCAGGACATCCGAGCGCACGTCGCCGCGGGTGGTGATCGCGAGAATGTCGAGCAAGCTCGCCATCGCCGCGCGACTGCCCCACTGACTGGCAATTTCGTTGTGGTACAGCGCCTGGTTGTAGAGGAAGTCCAAGCGTAAGAACGTGCGCATTCGTTCGTTAAGCGGCTGCTCAAAAACCAGCGTCTCCTGCGACTGAGGCTCCGAAGGCGCGGGTTCTGGTAATTCGTTTTCGGTCATTGGTCTATTCTGCTTGACAGCATCATCGCGCGTAAACGGCATTCCCATTCGATCGCACGTTAAGGTCGCGCTTATTTCGCAAGCGGGCGCCTTCGCATCGGCAAGTCTGTGCGGAGAACCGCGGCGACTTACGAGTCAGCCTCGTTCTCCGACCCGTGCCGCTCCGCAAGCACAAGATAGCGTGCATGCAGCTTTTCGACTTGCCTGCGCAAGCCCTGTAGGTCTCCATCGTTCGTGATGACATCGTCCGCGACTTCGAGTCGAGCCGACCGCGAGGCCTGGGCCGCGAGAATCGCACGCGCCTGATCCAGCGTCGAACCGTCGCGTGCTTGAACCCGTCGGATCTGCACAACCTCATCACAATCCACGACGAGAACCCGATCCACCCGCGACTCGATTTTCTTCTCGACCAGCAAGGGAATCGCATGAATCTGGTACGGACCACCGGCCTCCCTGGCTCGACGTTCGGAGGCTTCGGCGATGGCGGGGTGCGTGAGGCCTTCAAGATCCGCGCGCGCTTTTGGATCTGCGAACACCATGTCGCGAAGTGCGCGGCGATTAAGGCTGCCGTCCGCAGCGATCACGTGCGCGCCGAAGCGAGAGGCGATTCGTGTGAGCAAGGGCTGACCCGGCGCCACGACCTCGCGTGCGAGCTCGTCCGAGTCGATAACGGGTATGCCGAGCGCGGCAAACAGCCGAGCAACAGTTGATTTTCCGCTCGCGATGCCGCCGGTCAGACCGACGCGAAAGATGCGTGGAAGGGAAGCGCTCACGCTGCGGGAGCTTACCCGTGCGGCGTGAACATCCCCAAATACTTCGTCACGATCTCTTGGCCGAACATCAGCATCAGCCATCCGGCGGCGGCGAGGAACGGCCCGAAGGGGATGGGCGTCTGGCTGCCCTGGCGCTTTATCGCAATCAGACCCAAGCCGACCACCGCGCCGACCGCCGCCGAGAAAATGATGATCGGCAACAGCATCTTCCAGCCCAGCCACGCGCCGAGCGCGGCCAATAGCTTGAAGTCGCCGTAGCCCATGCCTTCCTTTTTGGTCAGCAGTCGGAACAGGTGAAAGACGCTCCACAGGCTCAGATAGCCTGCCGCGGCGCCGATGATGCTCGACTGCGTATCCACCGGGACCGGCGCACCACTCGCGTTCGCGCTCCACAGGCTCAAAAGAATACCGATCCACATCAGCGGCAACGTCATGTTGTCCGGCAAGAGCTGCTGGTCGACATCGATGAAGGTCAGCGCGATCAAGAACCAAGTGAGCGCTAATGCCGCCAGCGCGGGAAATCCAAAACCGAATTTCCAGGCCACGGCGGCAGACATCAAGCCTGTGAGTGCCTCGACGAAGGGATATCGAGCGCTGATCGCCTTGCCGCACCTCGCGCACCGTCCACGTAAGAACAAGTAGCTGATGACGGGGATGTTTTGGAGCGCCGTGATGGGTGCCTTGCACGAAGGGCAGGCGGAGCGAGGCACGATGAGGTTGAATTTTTCTGATTTGGCCGTCGGTGGCGTGACCGTAATGTCGGCTTGTTTGGAACCCGCAGGCGCCTTGCTCTCAGCGGCGGCTTCGGTCGCCGCAAGCTCCGCGCATTGCTCGCGCCACTCCCGGTTGAGCATGATCGGCAGGCGATAGATGACGACATTCAAGAAGCTGCCGACCAGCAAGCCGAGCAGCAAAGCTGTGCCGATAAAGAAAGCGGGGAACTGCGCAAGCGCGTCGAAGATCAACATTGTCGTTTGCCTTCGCGAACAAAGAAAACGCCGCGTGATGCGCGGCGTTTTCTACTACTTTGGTATCGCCGACGCGCGGCGTTAGACCACAGACCCCAACTTGAAGATCGGCAGGTACATCGCAATGACGAGACCACCGACCAGCACGCCGAGGATGGCCATAATCAACGGCTCAAGCAAGCTGGACATCGCGTCTACCGCGTTATCCACTTCAGATTCGTAAAACGTGGCGACCTTGTTAGACATCTCGTCCAGTGAGCCCGATTCCTCGCCGACCGCGATCATCTGGATGACCATGTTGGGAAACAGATCGGCGTTCTCCATCGCACGCTGAAGGCGTTGGCCCGTGGCCACTTCGTCCTTCATTCTCATCACGGCATTCTCGTACACGATATTGCCGCACGCACCCGCGACGGATTCCAGTGCTTCAACTAACGGCACGCCCGCCGCAAACATCGTGGATAGCGTACGCGCGTACCGAGCAATAGCCGCTTTGTTCAGAATGGGCCCGATGATGGGAAATTTGAGAATCACGCGATCCAGGAACTCGCGCATTTTTCTGGATCGTTTTTTGAAATAGATAAAGGCGTAGCCGATACCGCCGATCACCATTGCCAGGAAGATGCCCTTCTCTTGGACAAAGCGCGAGAGGTTGATGACCATCTGTGTGAAAGCGGGTAGATCGGCGCCGAAACCCTTGAACAGGCTCTCGAACTGAGGGATGACGAAGATCAGGAGAATGACGGTGACGATAATGGCCACCACCAGAACCGCGGTCGGATAGAAAAGTGCCTTCTTGACTTTCTTCTTTAACGCCTCGGTCTTTTCCTTGTACGTCGCAATCTTGTCGAGCAGAGTCTCCAGTGCACCGGCTTGCTCGCCGGCCTCCGTTAGGTTGACGTATAGATCGTCGAAATAAAGAGGATGTTTCCCAAGGGCCTCGTGCAGTGACGTGCCGCTTTCGATATCGGCTTTGATCGTCAGAATAAGTTTCTGCATGGCCGGCTTGTCATGACCGGCGCCGACGATTTCCAAACCTTGAACCAACGGAATACCAGCGGCCAGCATGGTTGCCAGCTGTCGGCTGAATACGGCTATGTCCTGGGGCTTGACCGAGCCTCCGGACGACATGGCTGATCGCTGCTTCTTGACGCGGGACGGCGCAATACCCTGACGGCGCAGGTCCGCGCGAAGAGCGCGTTCGTCAGACGCAAGGCTCTTGCCTTTGATCCGATTGCCCTTCTTGTCCATCCCCTCCCAAGTGAAAGGGGTATCTCGTTTCGGAGCTTTTAATGCGGTCGCTGCTTGGGCCATACAAAGATTTCCTACATCACTCGATGGTGACGCTGTTAACTTCCTCGAGACTTGTCAGACCGGACCGGACTTTCTCAAGGCCGGCACGACGCAGATCCCAGACACCTTCTTTAGCCGCCTGATCCGAGATATCCACCGAGCTTCCGCCGGCCAAGATGATGCGTCCGATCTGCTCCGAAACCGGCAGTACTTGATAGATACCCACTCGCCCTTTGTAACCATCGGTGCAATTCGAGCAGCCCTTCGGCGAAAATATCTTCATGCCCGCGGCGATCGTCGCTTCGTCGAAGCCCTCCTTCAGAAGGGCTTCCTTCGGAACATCGAAGGGTAGCTTGCAGTGAGAGCACAATCGTCGCGCCAGACGCTGGGCGATGATGAGACTGACGGAAGTCGCAATCGCATAAGGCTTCACACCCATATCGATGAGACGAGTCAAGGTTTGGGGTGCGTCGTTGGTGTGCAGAGTCGAGAGCACCAAGTGACCGGTTTGAGCGGCTTTGATCGCGATTTCCGCGGTCTCTAGATCGCGAATTTCGCCGACCATGATGACGTCGGGATCTTGGCGTAGGAATGCGCGCATCGCCGCGGCGAAGGTCAGCCCGACCTTGCCATTCACATTGACCTGATTGACGCCGGGAAGATTGATTTCCGACGGGTCTTCGGCAGTCGAAATATTCGTGTCTTCGCGATTGAGGATGTGCAAGCCCGTATAGAGCGAAACCGTCTTGCCGCTACCGGTTGGCCCGGTAACCAGAATCATGCCTTGCGGCTTGGCCAGAAATTTAAGGTAAAGATCTTTTTGAAACGGTTCGTAGCCCAGCGCATCGATTCCGAGCATCGCCTGCGACGCATCGAGAATACGCAGCACGATCTTTTCGCCGAACAATGTCGGGCAGGTGCTCACGCGAAAATCGATGGAGCGGGTTTTGGACAGCCTCATCTTGATGCGGCCGTCTTGCGGCACGCGTCTTTCGGCGATATCCAAACGCGACAGAACCTTGAGTCGCGCCGAAAGCTTCATGGCGAGCTGCACGGGGGGCTGCGCTATCTCTTTGAGCACGCCATCCATGCGGAATCGAACTCGATACGTCTTTTCGTACGGCTCGAAATGTATGTCCGAGGCGCCG
>Ga0307515_10017900_pt1 | contig 12871 bp, 14 predicted proteins | sample 17_EM_MG_FD_194513 | JGI IMG/M metagenome (GOLD analysis project Ga0307515, IMG submission 194513) | Populus trichocarpa ectomycorrhiza microbial communities from riparian zone in the Pacific Northwest, United States - 17_EM | ecosystem: Host-associated > Plants > Roots > Unclassified | place...
TTGTGCATGTACGATTACAAGATCTTGCATACATCTAATGTTCGTCGAGGTCGAGACGATGGGGTCAGCAGGATACAAATCTTGTCAGTCGTTCCTACTCTTTTAAGTAGCGAACTAGCATGTGTGGAAATTGTGTCCGTCGACAGCAGAAGACCTGGCTCCGGATCTTGAGAGGCTTTGAAGAGGAGATGGGGGGATGCAAGAGGGTAGTTATAATATGATATTCAATTTAATTCGGCTAAGTTGGTATGCTGGATCTTTGTCTTGTTAATCTCTAGACTACAGCTCAAATCTTTGATTTTGATTTTGATTTACAGGTATTTCGTCGGGTCTTTGACAATAGTGGGTTTTTTGACAGCAAGTCGAATTTGGCCACTGATTATACGACTGCTCGTTCCTTTTTTCTGCTTGAGGCCCACTCCATCCAAGACACCCACGCACACCGATACCTTGGTCTCATCAGGAGTCTTGTGGTTAAATAATGCCGCTGCCCATTGCTTTGCCTTCTGATGGCCAATCCGGCTTTTGGTCGAGTTATTACTGAATCCAAAGTTCTGATTAGCACGCTGGTTATGTCAGTTACCATACACGTGATTCACCCCTTCAGGTTAGCTCAGTTGCAGAGGCATATAAACCCTCCGCTGAACCGCACTTCTTGTACTCTAGACATCTCAATCTATATCAACTTTACCCTCACATTTGAAGCCTAATTACATGCCAAATACTGCCTTGTTCATGCAATCGTCAGGCTATTCGATTATTTTACCTACCTTCTTTTTGTGCATATAGCAGACTTCAAATCCCCCATAATTGTTGGCAACTACGTCGCGAAAGTCAACTTCAGGTTTCCTGATATAGCTTGTTTGAGAGAGCTAGAGTAAGAACCACACATGCTAGAAAGTAAAGTCGCAGAAACGTCGCAGCACCACAGCCCACAACAGATCTGGTGGAGTGTCAGTGTGGGCGATGCACGGTACCTGACAGAGAAGGAAACGAAACTTTTACTTAATCATTCCCAGCTTGCAAACTTCCAAAATCCGAGGTTTGGAGATCCTTGCTTCTTGATCTATTCTGCGAGCTCTGGTTACCCCCTCTTTTTTTATATCATTATTCAAGAATACTAGAATGAGGGTACTGCGGCTCACCGTTCCAAACCATCGAGTGTGGAGGAGGTGCTGCTGCTATCCCCACTATGCTCGCAGACACAGCTTTGCTGGAGAAAAGCGCGTCTCTTGGGGAGGTCGTGCGGAAGCTTCTCAGACGCAAGCTTCTTTCCCGAACATGGATTGGTGTCAGAGCCCCGCTGACTGGAACTCGGCTGAAGGCCCCGTCCTTCTTTATCGAAGGCGAGGAACTTCGTGCTTTCGCTGCGGAAAAGGAAGGGAATGGGGGTTGTGGCATGTATGGACTTGAGTGGGAGCATGATTATCTTGGGGCGAGGAGGTTACAGGGCTATGATTGTTGGGAAGTAGGGAGAGGGGATGAAGTGAGTTTCAATCCTACCTTGCAAGACCCAGCAGGAGTGGAAGTTGATGAGGAAGTGGAGTAATGCTGGCTGGAATGACAGCAGTTCTGCGCAGATCCGATTAATGTTTCTGGTGTGACGGATTGGGTGTTGACGCTCGTTGAGGGGGTTCCGGAGACAAATATTGAGCTCCCGGCCGCGAAGCTAGAAGTAGCCGGAGGAGGAATTTCGAAGGAAAGAACAGGGAAGGCTGGGATTGAAGGTCTTCCAACCGAGATTCTCCAGCAGATTTCTTTGGTTATATTTATCTCGGTGAGGTCGTCGCTCTCCAACTGTTCTGCAAAACTCTTTCAGTATGCTTGCCGCCCAACCAAAGGATCTGGCTCAGAAGGCTGGTTGGTGGAGACTTGATCACGTGCCTCTGGGACATTGATGCTGGGGAGCTGATTGCTGGACTGAAGGGAGAGGAGGGAGGAGGGATCGAAGGGTGGGAATGGAAGGCTGCGGCGAAGTGGTTTGTCAGGATAGGAGTCATGGAGAGGAAAGATGTGCCGCTGGGGTTGAGGATTGGGAGGTGGATTCGGAGGGTTGTTAAGGAGGCGCCAGAGGAATAATGTGTGAACTCAAGTTGGGCATTGAGAACGACTTTCCAGAAACCCACTGCTTAAGTCAGATCTTTGATGTACCGTGCTTGGCTTACTCTCCATTAAATAGACTTTCCGAGATTCACTATCCCTCAGCAACTCAGTCCAACTTGAACATTCATCACCAGTTTTGACTTCAATATCCCAGTTACATTTGAACATACAGAATTCTTATCCACAACATTCACTCCATAAACTAAGCATTTCAATATCTCACTCGAGTGAGCGTATATTCAAGCCTGAACTGTTTGATCTAGAAAAGCGAGAGCTGATATGTCTTCTTACCCTCCTGAATATAATTTACGAAAAGTGATGGTGAAAAAATTATGTATGCCAAAGTGTATGCTCATATCACTCCACACTCAACGGATCAAGTGATCAGAAGTGGAAATATCGCATCACTAGAATTATAAGCTAAGGAGGAGGAAGGGCCTTAGGAAATCGAGGAAGTTTATAAGTCACGTTGTCACATGGTCACGTGCTTGCCAGCTCATTGCCAGCTCAGTGCCAGCTCAGTGACAGCTCAGCATTTCCCCTCTCCAAATCCAAGGCCGCTGTGGTGTCACCATCGCTTCAGCATGGGATCTTTCCGAGACTCTCAATCGTGCAGATCCACATCTTTGGTCGCCGGGTTCACTTTTCTCTCGCAATGACGGACATATCACCTTTTAGGGACGTCATCCCTGCCGTGACGTTGGCTGGTATTTCAATAGTACTTTACGTTGTATGCCTGGGCTTTTGGCGCCTTTACTTCAGTCCAATCTCCCACTTTCCAGGCCCCAAGCTTGCTGCTCTGACTTACTGGTATGTCTCGTGCTCCTGAACCGTCTTCTCCATGGTTTCAAGCACTTCCCAGCGGCTGATTAAATGTTCCCAATTCAAATGCTGACTTCCTAACGAAACCAGGTACGAGTTCTACTACGAGATCCCACTCCGAGGCCAATATCTCTGGAAAATCCGCTCCCTCCACGAGCAATACGGCCCGATAGTCCGCATTAATCCCCACGAGCTTCACGTCTCAGACCCAGAGTTCTACCATACTCTTTACGCAGGGCCCTCTCAGAGACGGAACAGAGATCCATGGCATACCGACGCGCTGGTGCTCGATGGTGGGTTGTTGGCAAGTCCCGAGCAAGAACTCCACCGGAACAGAAGAGCCGCACTCAATCCTTTTTTCTCGAAACAGAGTGCAAGGAGATTGTTGCCTCGCGTGCAAGAAAGAATCGATACCCTCAATCGCCGATTGGAAGAGCTGAAAGATTCCGGCAAGGTAGTCAATGTGCTACACGCACTCTCGGCGGCCTCAAACGGTACGATTTTACCATCATATATCTAAGCACACACCTAGCTGACAGCTCTAGACATCGTCACCGAATTCGCTTTTGGTAAATCTAATAGCCGTCTCGAAGATGAAGCATTTGACCCCTGGCTTTCCACGAAGTCTTTGAAATCTGCGGCTATGGTTCCCCTATTCCGCCATTTCCCAATAATACCTCGTCTCATCAACTCTCTCCCGGTCCTAATTTCCTCTTTCATCGGCGAGTTCGACATTCAACTCCGTGTAAAAGCGGTACTCTCCCTCCCATCCATCTCTTTCCGCCAAAATACTAACCAGCGATACACAGAAAATAGCCGAACAGGTCGAGTCCATTCGAACAGAAGGAACAAAAGCAACAGACAAGCAAACAATCTTCCATACCCTCCTTCAAAGCGACCTTCCACCAAAAGAGAAGAGCACCGCACGCCTCATAGACGAAGCACTCCTCGTCGTTGTCGCAGGCTCACACAGCGTAGCCTGGACCATCACAGTCCTAACTCTACACCTGCTCTCCTCCCCCTCCGTACTGCGCCCCCTGAAATTAGAACTCACTCGCATCAACTGTGCAGAGCTCAGCTTACCGGACCTCCTTTCTCAGCTGGAGAGACTGCCATACTTGACGGCTGTGATTAAGGAGGCGCTGAGGCTCTCGCACTGTGTGTCGATGCGCCTTGCGCGCATCTCGCCGGACTCGCCCATGCAGTGTGGGCAGTGGACAATCCCGGCTGGCACCTCGGTGTCCATGACCAGCGTGCTGCTCCATCTAAACCCGGACATCTTCCCTTATCCACACGAGTTCCGCCCAGAGAGGTGGCTTGACGACCGGGATGGGAAATTGGATAGATACATGGTTGCGTTTTCGGGCGGGAGTCGGATCTGTTTGGGGTTCAACCTTGCGTGGGCTGAGCTGTATATTTTTGTTGCGGGGCTGTTCGGTAGCTTTGGTGGGAGGGGCGAGGAGTGGGAGGTTAGGGAGGTGGGGGATCTGGGGGTCTTGGAGTTGTGGGAGACGGATCGAAGGGATGTGGATGTTGTGAGGGATCAGTTCTTCCCGGTGGTGAGGGATGAGAGTAAAGGGGTGAGGGTGTTGGTTCATAGTTAAGCAGAAAGAAATCCTATCGGTGCTGCTAAAGTGGAATGATTAGGTTCGCTGACCGAGGCAGGCTGAGCTTCGAGTTGGCAGGCTTACTCCATTGGCACATATCTGGTTGTAGAAAACAGACCCAGGAAGTTTGCTTCTGGAGTCGTAAGCTGAGTTTCATAAGGGTTCTTGGTAAGCTCGTGACCCTGGAACAAGGGAGTGGCAGATGAGATTTCATAGTTTGAGCAAGAGAATCCTCCATATTTCAACATTAAATCCCAGCTACTCCTCGCCCCTTGAGCGCCATCTCAGCTCTCCTCCTCGCATCACCCAGCTTCCTCCTCACCCCCTCCGTAATAGCAACCTTCTCAACAAATCTCGGCATAGTCCAGCTCGGTTTGCCTTCCCCAAAGTTCTGCCTATACTCCTCCAGCAACTCCAGATCAAGTTCTTCCCCGCCAACGCCCATATCCATCACCCTCACCTCAAGCGTCTCCCCACTCTTCGGATTCGCAATAATCTTATTATATTTTTCCAACGCTTCATCAACCCAAATCGGGTCAATAAGATGCACTGTTTGATCCTCTTCTTCCCCCTCATCTCCATAATGATGCAAAACTAAAACAAGCTCCTCGACACCACCAAACAATTTCAGCACAGGTGCCGTCCAATCTTCTGTTAACGGTCGTTGCCTCATAGGAGCGTTGTTCGTCCAGCCTAAATCCCACCATATCGCCAATTTCTTAACCTTCCGCGTATTCTCGACATCCAAGACTGGAAAGCCGTCGTTGATGTCAAGGATCGGCCCTCCTAAGGGATACACCCAGTAGGTGTCATATCGGATATATAGAGTATCAAGGGCACCGTTAAACCATGTTCGCGCAAATGAGGCCGGTCCGGAGAATACCCTAGGATACGATTTGGAAACAACGTCATATGCCTCGCGATTGACGAGGGTGATTTCCGGGGTAGGGGAGTCTGAGTAGAGACCAAGCATATGAGCTTCTCGGTATCGAGTCGAAGAAGGTCCATCTGCGCCGAGAGCCTCGTTGATCCGGTGGCGCATTACCCGCCGTTGGAATCTTCGATCCCGATCCGCTCCGAAACTTTCCTCAATGCCAGACGTGCCGGTATCTCGCGCTGCCTCATTCACAGCCCTCACTTCACCAGGGAAGACCGGCCATGACCTCCCAGTCTTCTGCTCCCACTCTCTAATCGTGCTCTTCAGTCTTCGTTGCTGGAGATGCACGACTCTCGGTCCGGGGAGAGCCGCGTTCCATATCAGGAGTCGGATCTCCTTCGGTAGTTCCGGGAAAAGCGTGAATATCTGTCCTTTGCAACCATTTGACTCGGCCATATTATGAAGGTTGCTGAGCAGGTTCTTAAAACTGAAAGATGGAGAGGGAAACGTGGTGATGGTGGGGTGGCGTTGATTATGAAGCCCTGGAATTAGCGTCTCGCTTCATGATAGGGGCTTAGCCGAACCGCTGACAAGAGAGCTAGGTGTACAACCGAACGAGGCTTTAGTGGAGCTCGATTTACTCCTGGACGATCCTTCGCCTTAACCCCCTTCACCTTCGTCTCTTTTAATTTCCTCTCCCCTATTATACGTGCCTTCGCAGCTACGTACGTCTCTTGCGGCAAGCTCTTCTCCTTTGCACGTGCGTCGCCAAGCTCCCTTTACAAAGATCACGGCATAAAGTGACGGGATTACAGGGCATTTTGTGCTTCAACAGCACTTCAGTGTCTTTTTTAATTTTTTTTTAGCGCACTCGGTCACTAAATTACAGTATAACTTCGATATAAGGATACTCGAGGTAAGGATATCCTCGTTTTTAAGGATACATCTGCTGGCCCCGCAGGGATTAATTTTGCTGTGTCACACCTTATTATAAGGAAGCCTCGCATTATCCTTAGCTTTTTTGGGACAATTTCGGTATCCTTATATCGAGGTTATACTTTGTATTTTATAACTCTAGGCCATTGCCCTAAAAAGACGCTAGAAGGCGGGAGCAAGGGGTACCACACCTTTTTAGGGCTTCTCCCTTGTAGTTATAAGGGGTACCTCGCTAAAGAGCCCTATAGTAACTACTTATTTAACGTCCAAGCGCTATTGTTGCTCCGCCAGCAGCGCTATTTACTCCTAAAGATCTTCTCATACCTTGCGAATGTCTCAGGTAAATCACGTGCAATGTTTCCTAGTTTACTGTCTTCGGTTTGCAAAGGTATAATAGCCAGGTAGTAGGTTATTTGCACGTTAATTATGGGGTTTAATACTCGGGACGACTGCTAGGGGGAGCGGACGAATATAGTAGGGATTAGAGGCGGTCATGTATATAGTTACATATACTCGGCTACGTCTTAGTGAGTACACCTCTGCTAGGATTCCTGGATTCCTGCACAGGTGAATCAGGAATAGCTTAGCGCTTCTCGCTTAGCTACTACATAGCTACTTCTCGCTTCAGATAGCAAGAATCAACCTTTTCACAACTCACTCATATTCCATGCATGCCCAGCAACCTCCTATATATATAGCTCTTCTCTTTTCTCCTTTCCTCTCAATAAACTAACTTTATTTCAAGTAATCTGGTCTCAAGTCTTAAGTCTTATATATTTATTAATTTAACATGGTCTAATTTTTAACTTTATTTTCCTTTCTAAATAAGTAACAAATAGAATAAGCTATACTTAGTTACTCATCCGCCTCCCAGATCCGAAAATGACTCATCGTGGCAATCCTTCTCAAGCTGGCGATATTGCTTTAGGAAGCGCCGAGTTCAGCAAGCCGGTTCTAATGAAAGAATATCTAGTTGCTCTAGCAAAACACCATCTACCCAGCGGGATGGGAGAGTGAAACAGAAAGATAATTGTGAGCTGTTTAACTTGCCTTGATTACGATAACGCCGAATTTAAAGACATAGACAGTGTCTCAGTAGGTGTGAGATATATCTGAGAGGTCTGTAAAACTTTTTGATTGGTAATTTTCTAACAAAGAATCTAGGTCCTGCTAAAGCTAAGTGACATACAAGTATGAATATTTCACATCCTGCTCACAGCTTCCAGTCACTTACTGTCCCAGCATCATTTGGGAGGGGCCTCATTTCCTGTGTCTCCCAATTTATTCTTATCCTGAAAATTTTGTGATCCCGACAGCCCACCTCTCACTTCATCATTCCTCGCTGTCAAGCTGATCAGGAAGCCAACAAGGGAAAGTCCCATCATCACCCACCACACAGTGTTCAGACTATTTGAATATAACCACCGGTAAGTTTCTTGTACTGGCTCAGGAAACTCTCTAATGATTTGGTATGCAATTTCTGCCAAATTACCGGGTATCAACATCTCTTCCGGTATCTTCTGTTGTACGTCGTCTTTTGAGATGAGTTTGGTCCATTCATTTTGAAAAATGACCCCGCCAAGCCCGACACCAAAAGAGGTGCCAAGACTGCGAGCAAAGACTTGGATGCTAGTAGCGATGCCAATGTCTTCTCCTCTTTGCCGAGATTGTACAGCGAATAGAGGCATTGGGAATAGTATACCTGCTCCAATCGATGCTAAACAGCGGGGAGCATAGAGAACGGCTTTGCTGCTATCTGGATGCATCGTAACCTGGTTCACATTGTTAGTCACTCTCCGAAAGAACTTTGGAAGGAATGCCTACATTGGTCCCCATTCCAGCCAGTAAGAGAGCCCACCCAATCACAATTAGATACTTGAATCTCCCAGTCCGCTTTACAATTATACTTGCAACGAGTCCAGCTGGCGCTGAATAGGCAATAGTAGTCATTGTTTCTGCTGCAGAATGAAGTAGGCCGTGCTGCATCGCGCCGAGGAACTAAGATTTTCGTTAGTTTTTGTCCTGGTATGAACTTAGAGGTAAATTTAGCTATCTTACGAAAAGAATAAAGTAGTACGTGAGACACCAAACTATCAAGCCTTGGAGGTAACTAGTTGCAAATCCTGTGATAGCAGACCGGCCGTTGAAAATCCTCAAGGGCATCATTGGCTTTACAGCTACACGCCATTCGATGTATATGAACACGAGATAAAGCGAGAAGCCCACGGCCAAGGGTGCCAGGACTTTGGCAGACCCCCAAGGATGTGCAACACCTCCAGAAGTAAGTCCTACCAAGAATAGCGTCGATGCACAAGTGAAGACGGTCAGACCAAGCCAATCGACCATTGCTAACTTCGTCATGAAAGAGGAAGTATCTTGGTGTAAATGGAGGCAAGCGATGAGTCCAACTATGGAGATAACACATATCGGAATGTTGATCCAGAAGATCCACCGCCAAGTTGTGTAAGTGCCTATGGCACCACCTATAGGAATGCTGTTGTATTGTCAATATCTATCCATTTCAGAGACGAATAATCATACCCAATATTTGTTCCCAAACTCCAAGCCAAGGCTGCAAATGCCATATACAAACCCCGCTCACTCATCGTACTAATATCTGACAAGATAACCTGTACAAGCTGAATCATTCCACCAGCGCCAAGTCCCTGCACCGCTCTCGCGCCAATCAACCAAGCGACCGTCTTTGCAGTTGCACAAAGGATGCTTGCAAACGTGAAAATGGAGACGGCTGTGAGTAGAGGCCATTTTCGTCCGAAGATTTCGCTCGTCGTACCGTAGATGGGAATAGCAACTGTTTGTGCGAGAAGGAAGGAGGTTCCAACCCAGAATGACTCGACGCTGGAGCTTTTAAGGTCTGCGGCAATGGCTGCTAAGCATGCTCCTACTATCACGGCGTCCATGGCGCCGACGACTGTGACGGCGCAGAGGAAGAATACCGTGAGTTTGAAACGGAGAGATTTTGGTTGATTTCTGTCTCCTTCTGACGAACCGATTTCGGGGTCCATGGGAGCTTTGGAGGCCATTTGCTCTGTTTTCGATGAAATGGAAGTCATTTTGTGATGAGTTGGATGCGGAAGGCTTGCAGAATACTATTGAGTAAAGAAGAGTGAGGAACAGAAATGGAAATTGAATGTCGACGATGGTGCACTCTAATTTCCAGGGTCAGCAGAGAAAGATTTTCGAACCTTCCCCGAAAAATTCAATAGATTTAACATGTGGCAAAGGTGTGGGAGGACTTAAGTGAATTGTAACAGTATCCGCAAATCGCGGCATAAAGTCACGCGACTTCAGGGCATGCACGCCAGAGCTCCACTAGGGCCCATTATAGCCTCTGATTACAGTGAGCGTAGAAGCTGAAATGCCCCATGACTAACAGCCTTTCAACACTTTAAGACATTTCCAGGATTGAGAGACATTCCTACGGTAATGCCCTTGTAAAATACTGGGCCTCTTCCCTAAACTGCACTACAAGACCCCTAGAATGCACTGTGTAAGCACAGTAGTTGCCTAGCTAACAGCGGGGGGCTATGGCTAGGACACACACCCTGAAGTTGGCTGACTGTATACCGCGATTTTCGAACCAATATCAAATTGCCCTCGACTACCCCCACGATGAAGCAGAACTCTTAAAGCAGCCCCCCAAGGTGGCTTCTGGATGGGTGACATTGACAAAGTATCCTTGCTGTGTTACAATAAGCCTCTGGAAATGGAGAGAGACAATTGCATGTGCTGCAGAGCATCCCAACGCCGGTGTCACAACGCGCCAGGATGTGGCCCAGTCTTACGCACCAGTTGGTCACATCGATTCCCTCCAAAACAATCCCTTCTCTCTTCAGACACCAGGAAATCTCATCCTCTGTTCAGCTCGCAGCGAGCTGTCTCAGGCTAGCCTACTTTAACAGTCTGGACCCGCCTTAATTTCGACGATAATTGAGGCGGTGAAGGGTGTTTTAGAGGTTTGGCAGTGATTACGCAGTTCTCGCCGTTAGCGATGGAATTATAACTTGACCTACAGTTATTTTGGTGAGAGTCAAGCCTGCCGTGTATCGGTCGGATGAATAGTAAGCAGTATGTGTCAAATATTGAAAAATGCTACTATCTAGAAGTTCGTCGGCTGACATCGTTGCTATGACTTCTTGACTCAAAATTCAGTGATTTTTGTGGACACGCAGATGTTTGATTTGCCATTTAGAATCTCACAATAAGGCGGAAGTATATCATCAAATCCTCGGATTTTATTAAAATTACTAACTAAGATTACAGCTTTATCCTCACGTTACCTCTCCTCGAACCGGTCGTCGGTACAGTAGACTCTTTGATTCAAGACATGGAGGCTCGTGGAGGAATTGGTTTTAAGTCGATTATATCATAATTTCGTTAATAAAGCGTGCTTTAGTCTCTATTTATGTTTTCATTTACATGCATGTCAGCGACAGCAAGGGTTTTAGAACAACATAATTCCTTATTGCCCAACAGTACAAACCCCAACCAAGTGACGGTGAGCGGATGTGGAGACCGGCAAAAGTGTTTTTGTTGGCGCTAATCGGGGCCAGTCCGGACTGTCGAAGTAGACTGCCCTGAGACACGTCGAGCCCGTAGGCCCCAAACAGCGGCCGACTCTCCCATGCAGTGTGTGCTGACCACCCTCCCAGCCAGGGCTTCTGATCACGGCTGCGAAAGAGAGGAGAGAGGAAGATGGTCTTTTCTCTATCATCAGGTCCTGGTCTTGGGGGGCTGGAGCGGCAGGGAGGTAGGCTGACTAATCTTCCACCCAACACGCATGCCGCGTACATGCATGTTCTGCAGATAAATCAGCCGCATGCGCCTCGGCCCGCTCGGGTGATCGCAATGACGAAAAAGGAAAGACCAAGAGGGGAAAGAAAAAAAGGCCTAATAAGGTGATTAAGGTCGATATAGTGTTAGTAACCCCTATCCATGGGTAAGCTATCCGTCGTGGCGCTAATTATCGGTCTCGCCGACAATTAAGGCCCCCCTCACGCCTGCCGTGTACATGTATCCTTTACGCCGCGGCCAGCTTTGCACTTGACCGTGCATTCCTAAGAGAGTAAATCTAGCAAATCGGAGAGCCAAGATCGGAATTTGAGCCTTTTGATTTGCTGCGACTTCGCGCGTATAATGGATCCTGAAGTGCAAAGCTTGCCGCAGCGCAGTGGATATCGTATGCGTTCAGCCGCGGCTCGGAACGCATTTCCGTGATTAAATATTACTGCAAAATGTAGCGAATCAGATGCAGAGCAGCAAAATGGGGGGTTTTTTTGGTGTGGATTATGCGGTGAGAAGTCCAAAGTGGCTTATTAGTGGGCAGGGGCCATGCAAGCCCTAAATAATACACTCGGTCCCTTGGAGTAACACGGTGCAGGAGTCAGTCGTGATAAACACCCAAACTTGTTAGCGAATCCAGCCTGAAAATTAAACCCGCGATTAATTTCTCTAACAGTTAGCATACTTAGGTTCCCTTAAAAAGCAACATTAACTAATGCACAATAAAAATTTAATTGCTATTTTTATGGAAGTGAAGATAGAAAACGTTGATTTTTGGCCCGGATTTTGGTGTATCAACGACTCGTGCATGTGTGTCCCTTCGTCAGCTGAGACATGTCCAGCGCTAGTAAGGGCTTCACCGAGGAATTATAATTGGGTAGGTAGTGATAATTCTTTGGAATCAGAGCATGATCCATTGAGAAAAGAGGCTGGGAGATCCCTACTAGCGCTGGACATGTCTCGGCGGACGAAGGGTTCAGCTGTATGCGTCAACCACGGCTCGGCCCGCTCTAGGTAAGCGAAATGACGAAAAAGGAAAGATCGAGGGGGGGAAACCCGCCTGATCAGGTGACTAAGCTCGATGTTGGTAACCCCTATCCGTGGGTAAGCTACCCGTCGTGGCACTAATTATTGGTCTCACCGCCGATCAAGGTGCCCCTTATCTTCCCGCGGTCGTTCACTTGCTTACGTAGAAGCCCGTTGCCGAGCTTTATTTTTAAATACATATTGAGGCGTATTAACTAAGTTGGGTAGCAGTTGCAAGGATCACTTATTAATAGCCCCATTAATGTGCTTGAACTCTTGATCCAGGCAAGCTACGAGTAACCTTACCTGACTCATCATAAGCGGCGTAGCAAAGCCTCGAAATTACGGAATCGAGGCCCCACTTATACTCTCAACTGCTTGATTCTTGTTGAGCCTCAGCATCCGAGCTCAACTTGCGCATCTCAAATCCTTCAAACGCACCCTCTTTTGGTCTCATCTCTCCTACCTATTCAGTCGTACTGTCGAAATGTCTGAGGCCCTGAATTGCCTTGAGCCAGATGGTACCCCCCCTCTCCCAAAAATCCGCCTTTCGTTTCCACACCGCCTCAACTGCTTCATCCGCCTTTGGGTTTTCAAAATTCTAGTAGCTGTTGCTGTCGCAGTTGACCGGCTTCTTCATCCACCACCACCGCCTCTACGTCCTACGCTCATAAAGCACTATCCATGTCGGCCAGTC
>Ga0307515_10017901_pt1 | contig 12871 bp, 10 predicted proteins | sample 17_EM_MG_FD_194513 | JGI IMG/M metagenome (GOLD analysis project Ga0307515, IMG submission 194513) | Populus trichocarpa ectomycorrhiza microbial communities from riparian zone in the Pacific Northwest, United States - 17_EM | ecosystem: Host-associated > Plants > Roots > Unclassified | place...
TGGCATCGAGAGTGACGATCTGCAGACCGGCGGAGCTTGGAATGGCGTATGTATGCGTAAGTCGCTAAGAGGATGCGTTTTCGGCCGAAGGAGGTGGATGCGTACGCGGTGGGTGGGATCAAGGGAATCAAAGGATCAAGAGATCAAGAGATCAAGGATCAGCATGTGGTGTGGTGGGTTAGTGACTTGGTGACTAGTATTTGCGCGTAATGGGCGCACAGTGCAGAATCCTCTGAATGCCGCACGTTCGTCGCTCCGGAATATGGTGGCAACCCTCTTCCACCATCATCACCAGCACCAGTAGCACCGTCCAGCGTCCCAGCGTCCCGGCCTCCCAGCTCCCAGTCCGTCCGTCCTTGAAGCTTGAAGCGTGAAGCTTGAAGCCTCGCCTCGCCTCGCCTCGCCTCGCCTCGGCCTACCTCGTACCCACCATCCTCCGTCCGGCTCGACAGCGACAGTCCCCGGAACCTGGAGCCGGAGGCAAACGGAGGCGTGACCGGGCAACGATCAGACCCCAGCCCCATTCTTCCCTTAGCGGATGCCCTGGACGCGGCGCTGACATATGAGGACATGTGAGGACATGTGAGCGGCACGTTCTCTATTCACCATCGGGTCATAAGATGGATGGATGTGGTTATGCGCCCGGTCAGGAGGCCCAAAACGTCCAAAATTATTTATTCGCTTGATCTCGTCATTTTCGCCACATTCGCCGCAAATGTCACCTGAACACCAGCACCAGTCCACCCCTAGCGCTAGGCCTAGCGCTCCCCGACTCGGTATAAAAACCCTCCGCCCGCTCACTTCCATCCTCAATATCCACTTCCAATTTTCAGCCCCCTCACACCATTACTCCAAATTACTAGCAATGTCCTCCAACCCTGTCGAACGTTCTCAATCTCGCGGCCGCGAGCCTCTCGTCTATGTAAGCCCCGCTCGCCCCTTCATTACCACCAAGTACAACTCTCACCATCATCTCCTAGTCTTCTGGCCGCGGCGGAGCAGGAAATATTCGCCCTGCCTCAGGCTCCCGTGGTCCCACGACTCGTCAACCAGGCCCAGACGACTTCAGCCCCGCTCGAGGACGCGAGCTCTCAGATCGACGTGAAGAGGTTTGTGTCTGCCCTTGTTCCCTCTCGTTTGTCGAGGCCGGAGAGACTGACGAGCCCACCAGGTGACCACCACTGGCCGTGGAGGCGCTGGGAACGTTCGTTCCCGATCCAGAGAGGAAGCTGCTGCTATCCAGGACGCACTCCGACTTGAGCGTCAATACACCCGAGAGAGGGAGGCCAGTCAGGGAGAGCGGATTGTACGTATACCTTTTTCCCATCTCCCCCCCCCATATTCGCCATTCGCTCCTGTCTCATCCATTCAGCGTGTGTATACTGACGTACACCTTCTCGTAGATTTCAACCGGCCGCGGTGGAGCAGGGAATATGTCTCGTTCTCGCTCCCGTTCCCGCGATCCCTCTCTCCAACCCGTACCCAGCGGCCTCTCCGCCACTGCCCGTGGTGGTGACGGTCGCCCATCCTTTGAGTTGAGCAAGCTTGAAGAGGAAGGGAGGGGTGGAGAGCACAACGAGGCTGCCCAGTGAGTAACCCCATCCTGGGACCTCATGATACCCACCGCGGGTCCATGTCGTCCCTGTTAGAATCGCGTTGGTAACCAATCGGACTGACGAACGTGCTCCGCGCCACACAGGCAATCTCAGAGTGCAAAGCCCACCACTACCCATGCACTACCCCGCGAGCACCAGCACATCCAGCACGAAGTCCAGGAGTACATCTCCAGCGGGCGAGGTGGTGCAGGTAATATCCACGCCACCGCTGCGTACTAAACGCACCCTCCACCACCCCCTCGAGCTCACTCCTGGAAGCAAGCACTAGTCAGTCAGTATTACTTCAAGCACGGTTGATCTCCGCCTGCGGTTCTTCGCCTCAATCAAAAAACTAATCGAAAAGGAAACATATCCCGTTCCGCTTCGTGTTATCTTATATGCTGTTACTCGCGTATGGTAACGGTCATGGCGCTCTGTCTGATATCGATTTCGAAAATCCCCGTCCGTCGTCCACGGATTTCTCTATACGGACTGTACATGTATACCACTCCTCCGCACGCTCCATAGTGAATAATAAGTTGCGATCTCTTCCCATTTCATCCCTTCCGTTCGACCTTGAGACCAACGAGGACTGGGGGCCAAAGTTGAATTCGGTTCCAAGATAACGATGCTTTGTACCTCGGCAACGGGATTCCTGCCATGTTTCTCACTACCCATCCTACCCATGAGTGATTTTCTCAAACCATAAGAATTGACGGATCTCCGTAACGGTTTGGCGATGGTGCCTTTGCTTGCCGCCGTGGAGTGAGAGTACAGAGGAACACATGATTTACCCACCCGAATAGCTTCATATTCGTTTTATTGACATGATACGTCAAGTATGGGGTGCTCTTCTGTTATTGGCCTCATGCTTGGAAGTAGATCGCCTGATTAGTCTGCGCTGTGCTCAGATGAAGTCCGTGAGCGATGAGAATGCGCATTGCCTAACGGGGAGACAGCTCAGGTATAATTGAGTTGCAAAAGCCAGTTGTGCGCTCGAGTATAGTTGTTGGAAAGTGCAGCTGCCGTGGTGGGGGGTGCATCCGTAGAGCCTCCGTTTCTTCAACCGCTTTGTTTTCGTAGCCGCAATGCTCTTGCATGTTCAATAAACTTTCATGTTTTCTCGCTCTGATGGCTCATAGTATTGTGTAGCGAAGCGCCTCAATACATTCATCGGAGGACGTACCCGAAGCTGGTCCGATTTCGAGAGGTTAACTTACAAGCGATGCTTGTTCTCTCCTCTATGTCTGAAGTAATTCTATCAGATGCCTCCTGGCTGAAAGAGTATTCAAGTGGGAGGAGAAATTGAAACCAAGACAATCTGGAGGAGACAAAGTGGCAAGTGAAACGTTTTGTGTACGAATGGGACAAATCTCTGACCAATGAGTTTGACTAAAATGATGGCGTGTTAAATATGGCTAGAACGAGGCGCCACTATTATACAGTACCACCACCAACTCATCCAGAGGGGCTATACCTTTCTCAATGTAACCAGATCGAGCCAGTACTGTTCCGAAGATATCAGGGATGGCCAGATTGTTGATAAGATTCAGGGTCCTCCTTCTTTCATTGCTGAGTTGGTGTTACGCATTATCCCGCTTCTGCAATCGCAGGTCGACAGGTCGGATGCATAAATGACCATAACTGGAAAAGGTACAGAGATAGTCACAGGTCCGCTTGCTTTGCCTTCAGAAGGCTTCTGTTCCTTCTCCTTTCCCCAAGATCACCCGGTCGGTCGTTGTGGCCGCAAAATAACGTCAAACAAGTTACAACCCATTACTCTACAAACCACATCCGTATGTCCAGCTTCCTCGAAAGAGTACTCTGGGAGGGAAACAGCTGACAGATTCCATTTGATGAAATATGCCGAACACCTCATTCCAAATGGAGATAGTACTTTTCCACATACACCCACCGTCGTCCCGAACTTCGAGGGATAAGAGGGATGAATTCGCATTCCGCAGATTGGTAGCGATGCCGTTGATGTCGAGGTCTACCCATAGTTCGTGACGAAACAGATTGACGCGTAGGACCTTGAGGCACTTGAGTGAAGCGAGGACTTCGACAACATTGAGGAATGCCTGAAGGAAATGAGCCGCCGAGGTACGGTAGTCAAGCGAAAGGGCCACTCACATCATCGAACACGGGCAACCACAGGCTTTCTAGAAATGGAAGAATTGTCACCATTCGCTTCACCATTCGTGTGTCGAGTATTGCAGTATGGAGGTGTACTCGTAACCTTCGTACCCGAACGGTGGACTCCCCGACTTCTTCCCCGAACCAATCCTGGGAATATTTTAAAGTCAGGGTAACCTCGATATCCTCTACTGGTCGCCCAGGTACGAGCTGATTGACCAGTTCGGTTGAGGCTTTCAATTCTCGGAGATTGGGCAGGGCATTCGGCGGCATCGCGGGTAAAGAATCCATGTCGCTCCTCAGATCGAGCTTCCTGATCGCCCGTTGCGCAGTGAGGAACGCAACGGTACTGGTTCTGGAAACCTCGTCTTCAAATGTGATCTTCAAGGTGAGATCATGTAAGAAGGGAAGGCTGATACCCGCCAACCCCATGAGTTGATCTCCGTCGGTCCATATGTCAAGCCATGTAAGTGTGGTAGCAGATGCATGGAACATCGATCGATGGAATTCTTGCGGAGCGTCCCCAACGTAGAGATGAGATATCTGGAGGGGTGTATGAGGGGTTGGAATTACACTATACGGGTATATATTCCAAGCCAGGTTGATTCGGAGCGGCATATTTGCTGCTATCCCCAGAAAGGTGTCCAGAAACGTCTTACTCAGATTAATATGATATATCGACACCTCTCTTAATCCAACCATCTCTGGAAGCATTTTTCGGATAAGTGAAAGCTGCTCTTCGTCGTTGCGAGGTGTTGGTGATTCGAACAGGTACGGCCCACGAAGCTCCAGAAAACGAATAGCGGTGCATATTCGTGGATTGGCAAGCAGGTCGTCGACCGAACCCCTTAGCTTCGTTCCTAGGGCTATTAGAAGCCTTTCGAAGAGCATTGATTGGGCGATGGTACGGAGAGAGCGAGAGGTGAATGAAAGCGCTTTCAGCGACTCGCGTGGCTCCACAAATTCGGCGATTTGGAGTTGTATTTCTGGAGGGATATCAAGTAGGCCAATGGCCACCATTTTGTGGATTGGTTTGAAATTCAGCGCACGATGGAATGGATCCAAGCTACAGTGGGAACTTGTCGGAAATAGCCGCGCCGCGCCGCGCCTCGGTATAATGCGTTCTGGTACGCATTTCTGTACGCGAACCGTTGCATGACGTCACGGCGGCGTTCCTCATCATGATAAGAAATGGGTCATATAGGGTCACAACAAATTGACATCTATTATTGGACATAACTGAACATAGGTACAGCCCCAGAGTTGGTCTATAGTCGAATATGTGGAACCATGTAAGTTGCTCCAAATAGGTGAGACAAGGCATAGCGATAAATACCCAAGCACTGGGTGGGAAAGGGGGTGAGTTGAGGCGCATAATCATTGCCAGGGAACCATCAAAAAGTGAAATAGAATTATTAAGGTCGCATAGGGTGAAATACAATGTCGTGGTGGAGGGCGGGGGTGCAAGGGGCTGTAAACTTACCGGGTCGCGACCGACGCGGTTGACGCTCCTAAGTTTCTTCTAGGCTGCTACGGGTGCGGGGTCAGGGGTCTTTGAAGAAGACGAAGAGGGACCAGATCCGGAAGGTCCTGCAACATTTTCCGCAATAGGGGGTATGGCATTACCGACCCCGCCACGTCCAGCGGAGCGGTAAACCGCATATGGAACATTGTGAGTGGAGAGTTTCCGGGCAGCATCAGCCCGTTCTTCCTGCTCTTGTTTGGCGATGTCATCTGTTGGGGCAGGTGTTGCATCGAAGCCGCCACGGCCAGCCCGGACAACTAGATTCGCGCTGGAAGAGATGAATGAGTTTCGGGAGCCAATGGACCAAGAAAATAGGGGGAGATACGCACACCGAAGTAGAGACGGTCGAAGCGCGCTTCACCTTTGCAATTTCTTCGCGTTCGAGACGTTCGAGGTCCGCGACGGAGAGGCCCTCGTTGGCACCGTTACCAGCGCCACCACGTCCAGATGAGCGTGATTGAATGACGGCCAATGGAATCCCGTTGGCAGAGTCTAGCTCAGGCCGATATTGAGACTCAAGGTCGTCAGTGGCTGGCGCTTCAACAATGTTGCCCAGACCGCCACGTCCAGAAGCCTGTGAACGTTGAATGTGTCAGTGAATACTTGAGGAGTAAATACCGGGTATAACGTACCTTTCCGCCAATAGGCACACCTTGACATTGCAGCTCCTTGATATGTACGCTCTCCTGTTGGAAGGCTAGTGCTTCCTGCTCCTTCTTCTCAGGGCTCATAGGCTCATTATAGTTCCCGGCGCCGCCTCTGCCTGAGCGTGTAATCTAGAAGAGTGTGTCGGGGGCTGCGGAACCAAATGAGAAAACCGGGCGAACGTACATTCTGAAATACCGTCGATATTTCTCGACCAAAAAACGTTGTAACCGTGTCCTCACCCTCACGGCCTTTACCCTTGAGACCTGAGCCAGTGTTAAGGCGAACGTTTCCTGCACCACCGCGGCCGCTGCTCATCGTAGTACTGTGGTCAGTGGTCAGTGGGAGATGGAAGGGTTCAAGGTGATTGACCAGTTTGGCGTCGTTGGGCTGCGGTGCCTTGAACAGTGATCTTGATTGCGTTTTGCTTTGTCCGCCCTGGCTCCATATATGCGTACTGACTCCTTCCTGTCGCCTGTCATCTCATCTCCCGATCTCCCCGAGCTGATACAGACATCGTCGACCAGTGGTTCTCCGAGATAATGAAGTAGACGTGCAACGTCTAATTCTCAAGGCGTATCTATACCGGCCTGGATCAAGGGACGCCACAACGTGTCTGAGAAAAGAGAAAGCCACTCTGTGATATGATTGGTCGGATAAGTACAATTCCTTCTGTGGACTCCTTATCCTCTTTGATGGAATATGCCAAGTGTGAGAATGTGAGAAACTGTGCCGGCCCCACTGTCGGTGTTCAAGCAGTATGCCATCCCTCCTCGTATCCTATAGCACTCCCATCTCGAACAAATGGAATAACAACGCTTAGCGGCGTGGCGGATCGCGATATCGGTGCTTCACTGCTCAACAAAATGGGAAGCACTCTCCTGCGTACCCGAATCTGGTGGATTTTCCCGTCCTAAGAACAGCAATGTCCCTTAGTACGTTCGCAAGCATATTTCGACCGTTCTTGCGAGTTTGTGCTATGTCGCGGGGTAGTGTTTCGATGCTGCTTTCGAGTGTGTGAGTGGGGAGTGGGTACAAGTGTGCAAATTGGTGTATAGTAGACGAGATATATATATGAGGAATTTCAAGGTACAAATCGCGAATTCAGGTCGATGTGAACCCGAAATAGTCCGAGCTATCTGTGTAACTACACGGGAGTTTCAAAAGCCCCCACTTGTCCGATCACCTTTGGTAATCAGGCTCCATGCACCCCTCGACATCGCCCAGTAGAGTGCCGCCACACTCAGGCCAGCTGTGACGCTCACAGCAATCGGTAGCCCGGGTGCGGCCTCCAAATTCCAGGCCCATACCACAACTTCCGCAAAGCCCGCTATGACAGTTAATGTCAGAAACGCAATCGTCACGTCGCACATCGCCCCGAACCCCTTGCTCATACCAAACTTTCGGAGCAACGCCTGCTGCCCCGATCGGTTAGTGACGTAGTCAAGGTTAATCCGTTTGCCACGGAGTATGGCGTAGGGCAACGAGTCGGGATCTTCACAGGCGAGGTTGCGGGCGTTGAAAGAAAAGTCGGAGATGTCAATCAGGCCGATCACGGAACTCGTTGTGCCTGCTATGCTGAAGGTGGCACCAGCGTAAATGGTGTATTTGAACCATAGCCACTTTTCGGCCGTAAGATCGACGTTCTGGAGGGTGAGCATTGCAGCAAGGAAGCCGATATGGACGCCTGATAGGAGGGTAGTCTGTAGTTGAAAGAGGGATTTATTTATCTATTTTCCAAAGGACGGAATGAGAATGATAGCGTACGACAACGGAAAGAGCAGTTAGCGCGGTTGTGTATGCCTCGATGGATTCCTTGACTGGCCTGGGTACCTCATCTGAGATATAATTCAGTGGGAAGTAAAGCTTCTTGGCCCGTCAAACGCACAATTGAAAATTAGATCGTAGTCCGCAATCTCTTGCTCGGTCAGCGGAATTTCCGCCTCAGATTGCTGTTCAGCTACGTCTGAGTCTTTTCTCTTGCGAAAGAGCATCTCTCGTCGTACTTGTAGAGTTGCTGGGATCAGTCGACCGGAGGGTAGCGAGGTGGTGGGAGAAAAACACGACGCAGACAATGACAGGAACCCTGGTCAACTTGAGAGGCTCGCCGTACAAAGTCCGGGCCCACAGTGCGATGCGGGTTCATCGTGGTTTGCCAGGTCCCCCACGAGGAGTATATCACGAAGGCGGCAGGCGTTACATTGGAGCGACAATCTAGAGAATGCGAGAATTTGAGAAAGGTGATGCAAAGTCGTACCTGTGTGGGCGCGGAGTAACGAGGCAGGAAAGAGAAATATTTGGCTGAGAGCTCATCGTCTCGCTGGTGGCCAACGGGTGTGAGAGCAGCGAGAAGGGCTGACCTGTGCATCCAGTATCCAGCATTCAGCCCAGGGCCGTATGAAGTGGTAGCCGACCTGCCAGGAAACAAAGGCACAACTTAACTATCGGCCAAAAACGCAAACATGCCAGGAACAGAAATCGAGGACATATTTTCGGGAAAGGCGAGCACCAGGATAGAACCGAAAGCCGTATCAGGCGGCGTAGGGGACAAGAGAAAAACCCTCAAATCGGGGGCCATAAAAAGTACGACGGTGGGGGACGGAGAGGGGAAGAAGCGGCAGAAGAAGAAGAAAGGGAAGGAAAGGGATATCGTTGCTTCTTACAAGAGGGACGAAAAGGAAGTAGAAGGAACGTCGGGGTACGAGGCCAAGACCGAAAATCAAGAAGGGGAGAAGACAGAAGGTTCGTCTACCAAGAAGTCGAAGAAACGACCAAGGGACGAAGTGGAAGAAGTGGTTGACCCTTCGATTACGGTGAAGAAGCTGAGACTGGAGAAAGATGGAAAGCATAAGAAATCCAAGGGCGAGGGGATGAAGACTGGGCTTGATAAGTTTATGGACTCGAGAGGCTCTGGTGGACGTAAGTTGCTCAGCTCACTACCAGGCTGAGTGAGCGACTGAAGGACTTGGGATTCAGGAAAACGGACGGAAGAAGGGTATCCGATATACACCGAAGAAGAGCTGGGCATCATGAGCAACAACAAGGGCGGGGGTGCGTCGATTTCCCTATTCCTTCTTGAAATGTAATTGACAAGTCTTTGGGAACAGATACTGCACTTTGCCCGTTTGATTGTGACTGCTGTACGTGACCTCAATCGTACCGTACCCCTCACTCACTCAGCCTTTATAGGTTATTGAACTATGTATTTATCGTCTTGCTCTCTCCTGTTCTCTACTCTTCGCATGGCCTATCAATAGACTGCGTTACACACAAGTAGCCTTGTACATTCGTACCAATCGATATACCACCAGCTGTGAGAACCGAGGACAAACAGCGGGCAATCGAGAACAAATTGGTAAGTTGTCTATTGTATGCGCGCTTGTGGTTTGTGGTTTTGCTGGCTAGCTGGCCCATGGATTGGGCACTCTAGGCTTCAAACGGTGCGCCTCCTTACGTATGTATACGATCTACCATGGTTCTGACTCTGTCAACCTAGTACATTCGTGATTCCTGGGCCTTCCGCTCCCGACCCACTTTTGCCGAAAAAGGGGGGAATGGGCTGGCGGGCTGGCTTATGAGTTTGAGTTTTGCATATCGTTTCAGTGTGGTACCGGCGCCGGCGCTGCGTGTTCCGTCCCGTTGTGCCTTTTTGGAAATATCAAACACAACATCAGGCCACTTGTCCCTTGCCCTCGTTTACCGCCCCCGGCGCGGCGCTAACCACTTCGGCACGCCCTCTTTCACACCTCCATTTCCTCCACGATGCCTAGGATCCCGCGCAAGTCGCCAGCCACGGGCGAGCCTGTACCAGACCACTACGTCCACACGACCGCGAACCACTTTGTGGACAACCACGGTCGGGTACTCATCCTTCGTGGTGTAAACCTATCAGGATCATCCAAGAATCCTCTCAACCAGCCCTCGCATGTCCTCGACGGGTTCTGGGAGAGCGTCGAGGCTGGTGACGGCCAGAGTTTCGTCGGACGTCCGCTGGGCGACTTGTCTGATGGTGGAGAAGCTGATTCGCACCTTGCACGATTACGGGGATGGGGTTTCAGTATTCTGAGATATGTCTTCACCTGGGAGGCTCTTGAACACAAGGGACCGTAAGTATCATGTTTTCTGTCTACTTCCACCTCATGCAAAGACTCGTTGAGACGTCTCGGGTTGAACCTTCGTGCTTCGTCATTCGTAGTACGCGTTCCCGCTTGTGACGAACTCCAGTGGAGTTTCGAACAAGGCACTTTCTTGCAAGGAAAACCAACATCCTTACTCAGGGAAATTACATTAGAGAGGGCCACTGTAACCATGAATCCCATTCCAGCTAGTGTCAGTGCTTCTCGGCACTGCTTTTGCTTTTCCAGTGGGCTAAATTTGACAGATCTCCCCTGGTGGTGTGGAACTCAGTTTGACTGGATGCCCCATTTGCCTTTCTACTGTTATGTTTGCCTACTGGCTGGCCAGTGTTGCACGTAGGCTCCTAAATGTAAAAACAATGTTCTTCAGAGCTACGACCAATGACCCAGGCCCCTCTGCTACCTCTATCATTGCACATCATTGACCCTTGCCCAGTGGAATTTACGACGAGGAATTCATCGATTATACAATCCGCGCGCTCCGCAAATGCAAGCAATATGGCTTCAAAATTTACATGGACCCGCACCAAGACGTCTGGTCACGCTTCACAGGTGGTGACGGTGCGCCTTATTGGACGCTCCAAGCGTGCGGGATAAATCCTCGGCACATCACCGCGACCCAAGCCGCTATCCTGCACAACGAGTACCCCGAACCATCCAATCCCGAACCAACCACACTCCCTGCGATGATTTGGGGAACAAACTACGCACGCGCAGCTTCGCAGACGCTCTTCACTCTCTTCTTCGCAGGGCGAGACTTTGCACCCAAGTGCATCATCGATGGGGTGAACATCCAGGACTACCTCCAGTCGCACTACATCGCCGCTGTCTCTCACCTCGCTATGAGATTACGGGAAGCAGGCGGCCTCCTGGACGAGTGCGTGCTAGGGTGGGACTCGCTTAACGAGCCCTTCGAGGGGCTGTGCGGCCTTGAAGACGTCACCGTCGTACCCAAACATCAGCAGCTCAAGAAGGGGAGCAACCCAACCCCGATACAGAGTATGCGCCTTGCGATGGGCCAGGAACAGACGTGCGAGTACTGGGACTTTGGGAGCTTTGGTCCAAAGCGCAATGGGAGCGTTACGATTGACCCTGATGGCGTGCGGTTGTGGATCGACCCCGAGTTGGCGGATGAGGATGAGAACGGAGCAAGCCTACGCTGGGGGTGGAAGCGCGATCCTGGGTGGAAGCTCGGCACCTGTATATGGGCTTTACATGGCGTTTGGGACCCGGAGAGTGGAGCGTGTCTCCGTCCCGACTACTTTGCCTGTCCTCGTGCTGATCCATCGAGGGAGGTGGTTTTCCTCGCGGATTACTGGCGCCCGCATTGGAGGCTGTACACAGAGTCCCTGCGAAAGATCCACCCCGAGCTCATCCCATTCGTCCAACCCACCGTATTCGCACAGCCGCCACCCCTCGACGACGACGATCTCAAGGGGCGCTGCTGCTTCTCGACGCACTACTACGACGGCCTGACGCTCATGACACGGCACTGGAACTGGTTCAATGCCGACGCGCTTGGCGTGCTAAGGGGGAAGTACGCGAGCCCTGTGCTCGCTGTAAAAGTCGGGGAGAAGGCGATCCGCGCAAGCATCCGCGACCAGCTCGGTGTACTCAAAAACGACTGTTTGACCATCCTTGGGGCGTACCCGACTATGGTGGGCGAGATTGGCACACCGATGGATATGGACCATAAGTACTCGTATGGAATGTCCCCTGAAGCTGGTCCCAAGGGCAAGGGAGATTATAGCAGGCAAACCAAGGCGCTCGATGCGAGTCTTCAGGCCGCGGATGGGACCAACGCAATCAATTACACGATTTGGACGTACGCGCCCGATTCGAACCATCTATGGGGGGAAGGCTGGAACCTGGAGGATTTGAGCTTGTGGAGTGCGGATGACCTGAAGGAGCGGCGTTGTGGAAGAAGAGTGCCGTACCTCCTTCACCAACCAGAAGCAGGGCAGGGCAAGGGCGATGTGAGGACGAAGATGGTCGTGCGCGAGGTGACCGAATCAACAGCGAGCGTTGCTACCGTACAAGACCAAGATGACGAGAACGTTCCTCTTCGTGCATCGAAGTCTACAATTCAGCTACACCGGCTACTACTTCCCTCGAGGGGCGCCTCCACCGCCGAGCTGACGGACTCGACTGCCACACATACACCTGCGCACGGGCTCTGCGCCTCTGCTACGAGCGCCGGCTTCCCAGCGTTCAACTCCCCCGCGAACGCCTTTTGCTTCCTTACCAATGGCGCGCGAGCCTATCGCGCATTCACACGCGCCTATCCACTTGCCACAGTCGGGGTACCCTCGCAATGGGAATTCGACATCACCAGGACCGAGTTTAGCATGACGATTCGCGTGGGCAGAGAAGATGCACCGTACCTCCCACAGGAATACGATCCCGAGGCGACTGCACAAGAGGCCCAGTTCCCTACTGAGATATTCGTGCCACTTGTACAGTTTGCAAGCGACAAAGTCGTCATGGAGGCCTTTGACGCTGACATCGAGGCGAAGATTGGAGCTGCGGATGCGAGGATCGGGACCGGTGTGGGTGGCTCGTCTACCAATACTGTTCTGCCGCTGGAGGACGATCTATACTCCTGGCGGAATGCGCGACCACAGTTCGTCGTAGGCGATGAAGACGACCCACTCAAGTCTGGCTCTGCGTCCGTCATCGAACCTCCTACTCCTGATGACGTGTTCAGGGATGCCTTGGCGTTAGAAATCACTGTATCCGCTGGACGGACAGAGGTCTCTGGTCAGGTTCTTCGATGGTTCTACCCGATACCCCCAGCCCGACCACCAGCCTCGCACAAGGATCCATCCGAGATG
>Ga0307515_10017902_pt1 | contig 12869 bp, 17 predicted proteins | sample 17_EM_MG_FD_194513 | JGI IMG/M metagenome (GOLD analysis project Ga0307515, IMG submission 194513) | Populus trichocarpa ectomycorrhiza microbial communities from riparian zone in the Pacific Northwest, United States - 17_EM | ecosystem: Host-associated > Plants > Roots > Unclassified | place...
GAACAAAGAAACGACGTGACAGAATGATAAATCATTCCGCATACAGAAAGTCCCATCGTCTGGTCGATTTGAGTGGATGTTCTCTATCCTGAGGTCTAGATTTTACAACTTCACAGGGCGCATACGTACGTGCGTATATATGGCGATCATCGGCATTGAAATCTCCCGATCGATGGCACGGCAAACATGTAAGTAAGGAGGCAGGCTGTAAATTCGAATGTGGCGGCGTCTTCGCTTTGTTGGATGGGATTACGGAAACCTTCTCTCGAGGGTGCCGACCCTTTTCTGTCGTGCCTCCCGTGCTTCGACTGTCGACTGGTCCCTGCCTGTCACGGAACGTACTGTCATGGGTATGCTTCTTCACAGCCGATAGATCCCGATATCCAACACTGATATCCAACACTAGCAAGCTGAAGTCTCGCTTCTGTAACACATCAAGTCTCCGACTAACACGGAATTCCAGAGTCATGGTGGTATATAGGGAGTCTTGCTGCGTGCACAAAACCCCATCATCATGTCATGTTGACTGATCAAAAAGTTATCCTCGGTGGACCTTTGCTATTCTCTCTATTCCTCCTCTATCGCCTCCAGCAGGTAAAGCAGGTCTGGCAGGCGTTTGGGAATCTTCCGGCCTACTCTAGAGTCATTTCTCCAACCAATCCCCTTAATAATGTGCTCCCTCGCATTCCATGGATCTCAGACGGAATCAACTTCAGTTGGGAGAATGTGTATGAACGTCAGCCTCTTTCCAGACTATTGTTTTCCGACACAGCTCACAGTCCATGTCTAGGTGTCTTCGCAGCATCCAAATCTGATATTGTCCACCTCCGGTCACTGTTCCCGTCAAAAACCCCACAACTGCTAGTCGCCGATGCTACAGCCGCCAAGGTAGGATTGTCTTCCAAGTGACCGTCATTGTGCTCAAATTGTCAGTCTAGAGTATCTTTCACAGTCGCACGGCATTTATCAAGGATATCAAAAATTCCAAAGCCTTCGAGAAAGTCACGTATGGCCCAAGTATTCTTACTACTGAGCACGATGAGTGGCGAAAGCACCGAAGGATCGCCGCGCCAAGCTTCTCTGAGAGCAACAACGCCCTCGTCTGGGAATCAACCATCGATATTACCCTTGGGTATTTTACCAAGTGGAATCGAGATGGAAAGGGGAGCATCGTTCAGGTATCTGACTTCACGAAGGTGACGAAGCAGATAGCCTATATGGTTTTCTCGACCGCGGGTAGGTAGATTGCATGGCCACTCCGCTAGTTGACTCAATGTGACCGCAGGTTTTGGTATCAATATGGACTGGTATTGGGACGATAACGAGATCCCTAAGGGACATACCATGCCTTTCATGCGGGCGTTGACCACCGCTGCAGAAGGACTGCTCCTTCTCATAGTGCTGCCGAAATGGCTTCTCTCTCTCACCAAGCGGGGTCGAGAGGTTATTTGTGGCCACAATGAAATGGAGGTCGGTCATCTCAGCACACTCCATCAACAGCCCTAACCTCAAGCTCTGACTACAGAAATACTTATTGGAAATGGTTGAAGAGCGTAAAAGTTCTGCGGTCTTAGAGGAGAGACGGGACCTACTCTCCAATTTGATACGAGTCTCATTGGAGAAGAATGATTCTCCAAAAGATTTCGAGTTCACACATCGTGACTTGCTCGGGAATACTTTCATCTTTCTCATTGGCGGTAAGCTGCTCGCTTCCAATACTTTAGAAATCTCCATTGAGTTGTGGTCGAGGTCACGAAACCACAGCGAGCGTTCTATCAATTACCGTAGCTCTTCTGGCAATCCATCAAGACGAGCAGGAGGAGCTTTATAAACACGTTCGATCCGTTGTCCCTGATGGACGCCTACCTGTATGTCGAGGCAGTTACCATAATCTCTGCTCACGCTAGCCTATTAGTCCTATCACGACGTTCCACGGCTTACTCGGGTTCTCGCAGTCATCCATGAGACACTACGCCTTTTCCCTCCCGTGAGTCCCATCTCATACGCTAACCCAGTTATGGGCTCACTATATTTGTAAATTTACACAATGTATTTTAGATAAACCTACCCATAAGAAAAGCAGCGGAAGATTGTGTGATTCAGACGGATTCTGGGGGGACTCTCCCAGTCCCTAAAGGGACAATCGTGGCGCCCATGATCGATGCAATACACCATAATCGTACGTGAGATCGTTACTTGATCTACAACAATAGAATGATATCTCCCTCAGCGAAATACTGGCCTGACCCGTACGAATTCCGGCCCGGCCGTTTCTTGGAAGACTACAACAAGGATGCATTCATGGCTTTTTCCACTGGTGCGAGGGGGTGCATTGGCCGGAGGTATGTCTTCCACCAATCAAGGGACCGGGCTAACCAAATGCTGCCATCTAACTAGGTTCTCAGAAATTGAACAAATTGCTGTTCTTTCTGTCATTATACTCCACTATAAGGTCACTGTGCTTGATGAGCCTCAGTATGCCCATGAAACGGCAGAGGAGCGCAAAATGCGGGTTTTGGCTGTGCAATTCCAGCTTTTTGCTCAGCCAGTCCGCACCCCCATGGTGTTTACACCAAGAGAGGGTACCAGGGTTCTAGAGTACTAGTTTGCGTCTGCAGAATGATTAAGACATCGCAAAGACTTAAGGATATCCATAACACCGCTGCTGATGTATAGGTCACCATAATCCAATTCAATAAACCGGTTGAATGGCGAGTTGATTGTGCACTACAAGTTGGCAAAGATGCTGAACACCTATGCGTCACCAAGTGTGCCCTATATATAGGGCGATTGACAAACCTAATTTGGCCTTTGTATAGGGGCGCATGGGTGACTGTTGATTCATGCATAAGACATACATAATAAAACATACAGGCAGAACGGAACAACATGCCTACCTACCCATCCCCAGCTCAGTTCCTGTTACGGCGTTAACACGGTCAGGTGGTTCACAAAGCTTCCCGCTCGCCGCCGCGCCGGCCCTTCAGCTTCGCTCGGCCCGTCCCTTTAAGTGTCAGGTTAAATTAACCCGACACCACGCGGTCCAATAGGGACCTCACTCCTCAGCGCTCTGGGATCAAGAGGGTCTATGCCCCCTGCGTGCTCTCTCCCCTCCGCCCACCACCTCCCAACCCTCCTCTCCCCTCAGCCCGGGACCCTTTGTGTTGTGTTAGTGCTTCGTAATTGTCCTCTTTATTCTCGAGCCCGTAATGCATTATTTCTCCCTTCCAATTCCTCTCGACAATTTGCGATCGAAAAGATTTCAGCTCATCCCTTCGCCCTACACTCTCCGTCACTTTCTCATGTAGGATTCTATAAAGCTTCCTCCCTCTGCTCACTTCCCGCTTCATCCGAGGCCTCCTCCATCGGCCGTCGCGGCCAGCGTTGATAGCGCTAGGAAGCCCTGATCCACTCGGTCACCACGACCACAACAGTTCCCGCTCCCGTCATTGTGTTCATGCCTGCTTTTCCCACCTCCATACTCGTCCCAGAGCAGTAGGTAACCATACCAATGAGGTATCCCTTCTAATCCATCGCCACCTCCAAGTCCACCACAGCAACATCATATCAATACGTGGACACGAATACTCCACCGCTGACCTTGGTCTCAGAGTCGTGCCACTCTAACCTCGAAGCCCGTCTGAATAGATGGACGACAGTCTGCGGTGCAAATGGCAGGAGAAGCACACTGGTAATCACGATGAGAGGGATCGAGCATCACCTGCAGCAAGCGTCATAGGAATATGCATGGTGACTGGCTGCCAGCGGTGTGAACACAAGCACGAGCAGTGAAGTGGGCACGATGGCTGACAGGGATGAGAAATGCGAGTAGGTTGTGAGCAGTGCGAGCCCTACGAGTGAGGTCTAATCAACAGCGTCACAAAGAAATTAAATGTGGGGTGGAAATGGGTAGCTGAGGTTTTATACTTCAACGGTCATCCCCTATAATTCCCACTGGAATATTAGAGTAATTGCTGCTGGATGTAAATATTGGTATTACTAGATATATTGAATTTCAATAATCACCTGCTACTGACCACAGCTTACGTGAAAAAATGCCAGAGAAGTGGTCTTTAGCGTACAGTACCTCCATTCTCCGGAGCGGATGACCTAGGCACTGCGGTGGAGGTGCTTTTTCCATCACGCTCCTCTGGCTCCATGTGGTCTTCCAGATCAGATTGGAGGCTTGGGGAGGCACGTCTGAGGTGTTTTCGTTCGCGTTGGATGTTGGAATTGTTTGCAAAGCTTTTGCATCATTGAGCCTAGCCCTTTTACGTGCTTTTTAAATTGAGCCTGTTCTTCGCTAGGTGGCGAAATCGGGACCCGATCTGAGCACACAAAGCCCGCGTAGAATAGGGCTGGGGCTGAACTGTGGCCTTGGCCTTAGGCACCCGTAAGACCAAATTAGGTTTGTCAATCGCCCTATATATAGGGGAAACTTGGCGACGCATAGGTGAGAGAACTCAAAATTGGAATGATGAACAGGTGGACAAGGAAACGACGGGACAGAATAATAAAATCATTCTGCGTTACGGACGTTCCGATCGTCTGTTCATTTTAAGTGGATCTCTAGAAGCTAACCAGCTCTGTCCTGAGGTCAAGGTTTTATTACTTTCGCTACAACTTCACAGCGCGCATACGTGCGTATGGCGATCATGCACTTCTAGCTCGGATATATATATGCCGGCCCCGATTGCCGATAATATAAGCAAAGAGGCAGGGTGTGAATTCGATTGCGGCGGTATCTTCGCAGTGTTGGATGAGGCTGTGGAAACCTTCTATCAAGGGTGTCGACCTTTTCTGTCGTGCCTTCCGTGCGTGCCGCCCGCGATCACCCGGGCGATTCATGCTCGAGCCGGTAGCCACTCCTTATACCTTTCTATTGGAAGCTGACGATAAGAGTATTCCAATTACAGTATCGCCTCGGGCTGCCCGTTCCGGCTGTGTGTGCCTGTGTTCGTATTTTACTTCTGACTCTTCGAATATGAGAGGGGAAGAAATAATGGCCCAAAAAGCTATATCGTACTCGTAATTAAAGGCCGTACTTATATATACACGAGAGTGCGATGATGGGACCAGTAAATCCCGTGTCGTGGTATATAACTTGTTAGCTATAGCCCGTGGTAGAGCGATGTGCCGGGGATTGTGCCATTTTGTCTCCAACGATTAGTAATAACAATGAGGTACGGATATGGCAGACGTCTAGGGTCCTACCCGAATACTCCCGATATCCAACCCTCACGATCGAGGTAAGGCCGGGTCTCGCTTCTAATCCTGTAACACATCAAGTCTCCGACAACTCGGGGTTCCGGATTCGTAGTTGTATATAGGGAGCCTTGTCGCGCACACAATCCCCATCATCATGTCATGTTGACTGATCAAAAATTTATCCTCATTGGGCCCTTGCTATTCTCCCTATTCCTCCTCTATCGCTTTCAGCAGGTAAAGCAGGTCTGGCAGGCGTTTGGGAATCTTCCGACCTACTCTAGAGTCATTGCTTCAACCAGTCCCCTTACTATCCTGCTCCCACGCATTCCATGGATCTCAGACGGAATCAGCTTCAGTTGGGAGAATGTGTATGAACGTCAGCCTCTTTCCGGGCTATCGTTTTCCGACACAGCTCACAGTCCATGTCTAGGTGTCTTCGCAGCATCTAAATCTGATATCGTCCACCTCCGGTCATTCTTCCCGTCAAGATCCCCACAACTGCTAGTCGCCGATGCTACAGCTTCCAAGGTAGATTGGTCTCCAAGTGGTCGCCATTGTGCTCAAATTGTCAGTCTAGAGTATCTTTCAGAGCCATGTGGCATTTACCAAGATTATGGAAGCCTTTGAGGAAGTTGCGTATGGCCCAAGTGTCGTTACTACTGAGCACGATGAGTGGCGAAAGCACCGAAGGATCGCCGCGCCAAGCTTTTCCGAGAGCAACAACGCCCTCGTCTGGGAATCGGCCATCAATATTATCCTTGGGTATTTCACCAAGTGGAACCGAGATGGAAAGGGGAGCATTGTTCAGGTATCTGACTTCACGGACGTGACGAAGCAGATAGCCTATATGGTTTTTTCGATCGCGGGTAGGTAACCGGCATGGTCACTCCGCCAGCTGACTCAATGTGACCGCAGGATTTGGTATCAATATGGACTGGTATTGGGACGATAACGAGATCCCTAAAGGACATACCATACCTTTCATGCGGGCGTTGACCATCGCCTCGGAAGGACTGCTCCTTTTAATGCTGCTTCCGAAATGGCTTCTTTTTCTCACCAAGCGGGGTCGAGAGGCTATGTGTGGCCACAATGAAATGGAGGTCGGTCATCTCAGCACACTCCATCAACAGCCCTAACCTCAGGCCCTGACTACAGAAATACATGTTAGAAATGATTGAAGAGCGTAGAAGTTCTGCGGTCTTAGAGGAGAGACGGGACCTACTCTCCAATTTGATACGAGTCTCATTGGAGAAGAACGTTTCTCCAAAAGGTTTCGAGTTCACACATCGTGACTTGCTCGGGAATATTTTTGTCCTTCTCATTGCCGGTAAGCTGCTTGCTTCCGATACTTCAAAAAAATTCATTGAGCTGTGGTCGAGGTCACGAAACCACAACAGGTGCTTTATCATTTGCCGTAGCTCTTCTGGCGATCCATCAAGAGGAGCAGGAGGAACTTTATAAACACGTTCGATCCGTTGTCCCTGATGGACGCCTACCTGTATGTCGGGGCAGTTACCATAATCTCTGCTCACGCTAGCCCATTAGGCCTATCACGATGTCCCACGGCTCACTCGTGTTCTCGCAGTCATCAATGAGACGCTACGCCTTTTCCCTGCAGTGAGTCCCGTCTCATACGCTAATCTAGTTATGAGCTTACTATATTTGTAAATTGTTTTAGGTAACCCTACTCACGAGAAAAGCAGCAGAAGATTGCGTGATCCAGACAGATTCAGGGGGGACTCTCCCAGTCCCTAAAGGGACAATCCTGACGTCCATGATCAATGAAATACACCATAATCGTGCGTGCAAACGTTCCTTGATCTACGGCAATAGATCGATATCCCCCTCAGCGAAATACTGGCCTGATCCGCACAAATTCCGGCCCGGCCGCTTCTTGGAAGATTACAACAAGGATGCATTCATGGCTTTTTCCGCTGGTGCGAGGGGATGCATTGGCAGGAGGTATGTCTTCCACCAATCAAGGGACTGGGCTGACCAAATGCCGCCATGTACTTAGGTTCGCAGAAATTGAACAAATTGCTGTTCTTTCCGTCATTATACTCCACTATAAGATCACTGTGCTTCATGAGGCTCAATATGCCCATGAAACGGCAGAGGAGCGCAAAATGCGGCTTTTGGCTGTGCAATTCCACCTTTCTGCCAAGCCAGTTCGCACCCCCATGGTGTTTACACCGAGAGAGGGGACGAGGATTCTAGAGTACTAGTTGGTGTTTGCAGAATGGTTCAGACATCGCGAATACTTACAGATATCCACAAGTAAAACCGCTGCTGATGTATAGTCACCTTAACCCTAGCTTTGCAATTATTGGTTGAATGGCAAGTTGTTTGTGCACTGTAAGTTGGCAAAGGTGCTGAATACCTATGAGTCACCAAGTTTGCCCAATATATGGAGCGATTTGGTAAAAACCTATTTTCCCCTAAAGCTGCATATATGGTATCATGGTAAGCTGTCAGTACAGTAGTTACAACCACCGGTGCCCGTCGTGTCATCCGGTGGTCATCTCTATCATGTATTATATGTCTGTCGTTGTGGTTGCCATTGCCGTCTCCTGCCCAGCCTCGTCTGCCGCTTATCGGCCACCATACATGCAGGATATTCTTCAAGCACTCTACGACACAATACTGCGCAAGGCACCGCCACATCTGTTACGTTTCGTAGAGTATTTGATAATAATAAATGCAACGTCTAATAGCCTGGGTTTAAACCTGGGGACTCTTCTTTCAGTCCCACATATATATGAATTCTAGTGCTAACTAGTTACATATACATGCATTTGATAGCATAGAGTAAGAACTATAACACTGGCCAGCAGTATTGGTAGAGTAGAGTGCAATAGAATGGAAATCTAAACAGTTGTACTAAATGTTCTATGGGTTCTTAGACCTCAGATATAGATCATAACATAAGGTATGATGAGTAATAGACTGTGTAAGATGAGAATGAAGCAGTGCGTGCGATTGACAGTGATGTCTTCAATACCAGTTCTTTATCCCATGTCTACTGTCCCTTGCACTCTTTATCTCTCATTAGATAGGATTGCTAGTGGGCTCTTAAGGTGCTGTGGATAAATGGTTTATGGTACAAGATGATATATAAAAGTCTGCTAGGAGAGCCCCTTTATATAGGTGCACTCTCCACAGTGGGGTCTGCGTCAACACAACTGCGGCTGCGAAAGTCATACCAGATGACTCCCTTAGCGATGCATCTGCAGTTTGTGGAGCTTTGGATATTACATAGGTTTCTTGCATGTGCCGATTTCTTTGTATACCACCCCGGTAACAAAGGAAATTGGTTGAGCACGCGATACAAGCAGTAACCAATCGGAAACACCATCAAAAGATTATCCTCCCAGTAACAACCAAGATCAACCTCAATAAGTATCCTATTCCTTCCCGACACGTGTGTGTGTCAAGTCACAACCATCAATACCCATTCCATAACAACATCCTAGCCATATGGAAATCAAAAATAAAGATCTCTATTCAAAACCAAGACGTAACACATAATGAGACAACACAAATACTAAAAGGACTCCTAACTGATCTAGTGACAAAGAGTTGGAATGCGACACGCCTCATGGAAGAAGGCAAGAGAAGAAGGAAACAAAAGAAACTCTGAAAGCTGTGGGCTGAGGAAAATTTGACCAAGTTAGCAGGTCCTCAAATCAACTTCACATGAAGGGATGCAGCCAGATCACCGGCGAAGGGGGGTTTTAGGGGGTAGGACACAGGGTACTCCTGTCCAAAGGCTTCAGGACAACTTGGCGAGCCCTGATGGAGTCCTCCACATCTGCGCTCAGGCGCAATGGTGCATGACGCATTCCTTCCCTTCAACCTTCCTTTTCCACAAAAAAATAAAAAATAACAACATCATAGGTTGGATGGCGATCCAGGGCTCCCAGCTGGTATTGTCATCTGTCCATTGTCGCCCACCCACCCGGTCGCCCCACTCCCTCGTGCCTTGCAAAATATGTTGGATATTCCCAACACTACCCCCGCCTGCCCCGCTCATCCACTGTGGCAAAAATTCAGAGTAAAATACCTGCAGGAATGCTTGATCACGCACATACAAAAATGTGGTCAGCGCGTATCTGCATAAAATCTTTATGCATGTGACCAATAGGGACCACTGTTTTTTGTGGGTAATTGGACCACATGTTCTTGGTATTTGTAGTGACATATAGATTATTTTATTTTATTTGCTGATCCTTGTAAGGTAGGCGACAGCCTAAAGGCCCCACCACAGCCACCGACTTGGCCAGTGGGCTAATTCCACCCTGCACCCATACTATGTAGTTAGGAAAAATACTGTAAACAATGTAGAGAGTTAAAATAAAATTTTCTGCGTGGTCCAAACCGTGCCTGACCCCCTCAGTCCGGCCCCATTACGGAAAATTTGATTGCTGGCCCAAAGGTTTTTTTTAGGCGAGAATGGCCCTTTGGGGAGTTTTCCTTTTTCCGGATCGCAAAAAATGGCAGTCCTGTCATGTGGTCTTGCTTTGTATTCTTGCTTTGTATTGATCTTGCTTTGTGTCGATCTGGCTTTGTATTTTCATTCAGATTGACAACAAAAATTTACATATGAACCACTAAACCGAGGCCATGGGACGCCCAAAGAACTCAACAATAGCACAAAGGATCAACCTTTCAAAGTGTGCGAGTTACAAGTGGAATAATAGAATTATAGACGATCAGGCACCTACAGAAGCAGAAAACAGCCAAAAAATATCAAACATTCTTGAAATAAATACTCACTGGATCGACAACCAAGTCAAGTGGGGTGATAGTGGCGAAGAGGAATCCATGTGCACAAGCAGCAACTCATCATTGATCATTTGCCTAGATCGAGGGGATGAGGAAGATGGCCATCAGCAAATATCCACAAATCTCAACACGATCCTCTTCACGGGTCTTGCAAATTGGCAGAAATCAGCTGCTGAAAAATTAGCCTCAAGCAAACAGCCTTGCCATTACTCACGTAACTCAGTGAGGAGTATGTATAGACGTAAAAAGGACACAAAAAAGAATGGACAAATGTTGAAAGACCTTTGGAAGCCAGTTGTAAGCCCCAAGGATTGACGATGACTTGGGTAGAGCTGACAGTCAGTAGGCCAAAAAGAGGGTCTTATTGAATGAAGAAACCGAATGCATCATCTTGAGTAGTGATTCCAACATCGAAGAGAGCACTGCTCCTTCCATTTCAAATGAACCCACAGCACACAACAACGATGCCACAGTTGTGAGGCCAGAATCACTTCAGTTGATTGAAGAGTCTATCGACTATTATGACACCCTCTCATCAGCTTCAGTGAATCCCACAAGTTCCGAAATCTCGCACCTCTCATTGCATGAACCCCTGATGCCTGGGCTGGCCATGGCTGGCCTCGAAGATGAGGACATGGATTCCAGTTGGGATTTTAAGAAGGATCATGGCTGAGCTGCAGAAGTGGCTAAGGAATTGAATGAGATCATGAAGGCATGGCATCGGAAGCGGGAAATAATGAACCTATGGGTGCAAAACCGCATAAGTGGAATGCTCGCCCTATGTCGTCTATTCTCCTCCCCAAATTCGAAGTTCTCATGGACTCAAGCATCCAAAATTGCTGCAGAGGCAGTGGGTCATGGGAGCCCAACATACGCACACAAGCTCAGACGTTGGGTTGTTGAATTCGAAAGACAGGGGATGGATTACACATCCCTGCCACTCACACAGCATGGGCGATTCAACACTTGCCGCCTCATGGATGAAGATCTTTCAACAAAAATCCACGAATTCCTATTGAAACTGCACAAAGAACAGCCATTCTTCAAAGCTGAAGATATCATCAACTTTATTGCAACACCGGAAATGCAATCGGCAATGGGGACAAAAGCGACTTTTATTTGCAAAAAGACGGCAGTGTTGGATAAAGAAAATGGGTTGGCGATATGGAAGAATGCCCAATGGGATGTACATCGATGGCCATGAGCGTGGAGATGTCGTTGCATATCGTTCGTGGTTCCTGGCTGAATATGAGAAACTGGAGCGGCGAATGAGGAGATATGATAGGGATGGGAAGATACATATGCTACCAGATTTGCAGGAGGGTGAGCGAGTGATACAAGAGGTCACTCACAACGAATCAACCTTCTATGCAAACGATCGACAAAAGCAGGGGTACTGGCACCCAGAGGAAGCCAGGAAGCCAGTCCGAAAGGATGAAGGGGTCTCCATTATGGTGGCTGACTTCTTAACACCTGAAATTGGGAGACTGAAGGATGATTACAGGTAGGTGTAGCTAAATTTTTCTGCTGTGGCTGATCACATACCCTCTTTATTCAGTGAAGCCCGGGTGTTCTTCAAAGCAGGCAAGAGCTGTGATGGGTATTGGACGAGTGATGATGTCCTCTTGCAAGCATGCACAGCAATCGAGATTTTCCAGTGCAAGTGGCCTGAAGAACAAGGCCTGTTTCTCTATGACAACACAACAATACACAAAAAAAGGGCACCAAGTGCCCTTTCAGCGATAAGGATGCCGAAAGGGACACAACGATGGGAGCCCAGTCCTGGCATATGAATGTGCGATGGCAGGCTCCCTGATGGCACGCCTCAGCCACTGTATTATCCTGATGATCACCCTGTCTCCCCTGGACTCTTCAAAGGGATGGCACAGATCCTACACAAATGCAGCCTCTTCCCCACCGATCAAAATCTGAAAGCTCAGTGTGGCAACTTGCTCTCAAAGTGTCCACCAGGACAGTCAGTGTGCTGCTGTCAACGAATTCTCTATAATCAAGTTGATTTCAAAGAACAAAAGTCACTCCTACAAGAACTCTATGAAAGCGCGGGGCACCTGTGCCTGTACTATCCAAAGTTCCACTGCGAGTTGAACTTCATTGAGCAGTACTGGGGTAATGCAAAATATCGATATCGGGAGACACCACTCACTACTAATGACAAGAGATGATCGACAATATGCGTGACTGCCTGGACACCATACCAGTAGAATCAATTCGGAGCTACTCAATTCAATCTTGTAGATTCATGGATGGCTACAGGGCTGGACTGGATGGGCCACAGGCCGCTTGGGCATGCAAAAAGTACAATGGCCACCGTACATTGCTGCCAGACACTCTGCGGGAGGCGAGATCACGCGTTTAAACAGTGTTACAATTATCAACTTTTATGAAATATAAAACTAGCTACAGGTACAAAAAAAAAAATTCGGACCACCAGATTTTGGCAGTGTGAGGCTGGGTGTGGCTGTGGTGGGGCCTTTAGGCTGTCGCCTACCTTAGTTCAACCCATACCCAATGTGCGGCTCACATTTTTGGAATTTTTTTGGCATCTTGAGCTGACCCATTGCCACCTGTCCCGCCGCCTCCATATACATGGGCGCATTCTCAACGTTTTCGGCACACTGAAAGGTGAGTACAATGGGTAGCTGTAGTGTAATACTTCAATGGTCCCCCCCTATAATTTCCACTAGGATATTAGAGTACTTGCTGCTAGATTTAAATATTGGTGTTACTAGATATACAGTGAGCAAAAAAACTGATTCACAGAAGGTCAAATTTTGCTTGTGAGTCAAATTATAGCCCAGAGAACAAAGGTAAACCTGTGGGAATTTGTGATAACAAAGCTAGGTATCATGTCCTTT
>Ga0307515_10017903_pt1 | contig 12869 bp, 14 predicted proteins | sample 17_EM_MG_FD_194513 | JGI IMG/M metagenome (GOLD analysis project Ga0307515, IMG submission 194513) | Populus trichocarpa ectomycorrhiza microbial communities from riparian zone in the Pacific Northwest, United States - 17_EM | ecosystem: Host-associated > Plants > Roots > Unclassified | place...
ATCAAATTGGTTAAACCGGATCTAGTTTAGATTTTGGTTTATCCACACCAAACCAAAGTGTATCCAATCCAGTTGCATCACTGCGTCCGCTCTCGCTCTAGAACCACCTGCTGCTACACCTCGATCTCGACTCTCCAAACGCGCGGTCACGCCTTGTATAAAGCCACGAAAGAGAGCCAAGAAAAGCAAGACGGCCAATCTTGACAACGTCACGGTCAACAATGAGCCCAGTCTGGCAGACCAGAATGACGCCATACTTGACCAGGATGCCGGCCCCGAGGGCGAATCTGATTATTTGCCGCAAGGTTTTCCCAATGTACCTGCACTACACATAGAAACTTTGAATCGTATTGCTGTTCTTGTTGATTACCACGGAGCTGTGAATCAAGAAGCCTTGCAGTATTTCGACACAGCGACGAACCAGAGAACCGAGGAACTGCAAATTGCTGACGGTTTTAGGAAGGCCCTCGCCAACGAGGATAACGCAAATGCGGCGGCTCTTTACACCTTAGCTGCAGCGGATGACGTGAATGTCGAACATCTGGAGGAAGACGATCAAGCTCAAAGCTATTTCGAAATTTCTGACCATACTGAGAATATCGACCCAGAAGCCGGACAGACTTTGGAGGCCGCTACTCGGAAGGACATCGATGAGAGTCTTTGTCAGATACTTCGTGCAGAGGCGACCATGACAGGTCTTCCAGCAGATACGTTCGACCACGAATCTCAATACAAGGGCTGGCTTGAGCTTCTTATGTCCAGCTCCTCAGCAGACGAAGGTCTTCGAGCTGACGTCAGCAAATCCGTCCGCGGTTTAGATGAGCACGACTTCCCTCAGTCCTTGGTTGACATTGACGCGTTTGCGGCTGACAACACTCGCAAGTCTTGGCACACGCATTGCCCGCACATGGATGAGGACTGGCACCACCTGATTGAGAGCATTCACAAGATCTTCCCGGAATTAAAAGAGAATGAGTTCACGAAGCCGTCGGGTAAGAAGAACATTACCAGAATGGCAACCTCTATGCCGGTATTTAAGACCGTATCTAATGAGTATAAGGCTAACCTTAACTGTATCGCAGGTGCGAGAGGATCGAGAGGTAGCTGCCAAATGAACTATCCTAGCAAGAATTCGTCGCATCTTGTCAACTGCCATGTGGTAGACCCCACCAACCCGAGCTTTAATTTTCAGCGGGGAAAGATGCAAGGGAACCCTCGACAGATATCAACCCGCGATACTATCCCTATTCGCAACAAGGCTTCTCGATCTGCTGAATGTCATTGGGCTAAGAGGTTCGGCGGGGGAAAATGGCGTCAGCTTAAAAAGCTGTTGGTGAACTTCAGCTACAAACACATCAAGTTATCACCGATCAACATCATCCTTGGCGAAACCAATTTCCGCACCTTTCCATCAAAGCTCCGGAGATCCTTCGATATTCTCAGAACAGGTCTATCTTAACTTCGGTCAGAAGAAGGTGTGGCACCAAAAGCCTTCCTTCACGGTTGTCTGGGACAAGGCAAGCATGGAAATCAGCAATTTGATTTTCTATGCTTTCCACCCTTCTCGATTCTTTTATCCCCACCCAATGTTCACTAGTATCTACAATGATCTGATCTGGAACGCCTTCTGCGAACTTTCTGGTTTAGGCTCATGGGATGTCAGCTATTTTGTGCGGATATCCTTGCTGCAGCATGACCACGAGTTGATACGGAATCACTTAGTGAGGCTGTTTGTCTATCGTGGAAGGGAGAAGAAAACCGGAGAGATCTTCCCTGCGGAAACCGTAGAAATTCTATTCTCCTGTTTCCTGGGATTCGCACCAAAGGAAATCCAAAAGGCCAAGGAAAATAACACAAGTGTCCTTCATGAGATGGTAACAGCAATCGCAGCAAAGGGTCGCGCTTCCCAAGAAGCCGCTGGAGACCTCCATCGCCGAAACAGTCTTGCTATCCGTAGAGCCGGTGGATTCAAAGAACTCGAACGGGGCCGAGCTACTCAGAGAGCCGCAGGATGGCCAACACTCAAGAGGGGTCGAGATACACATAAAGCCTCTGGATGGTTCGGGCTAACAAAAGGTCGAGCTACTAAATCAGCCATGGCCCGGGACATTCGCGATGCCAAATTCGAAGCTCTAAGAAAATCCGATCAGTATTGTAAGATATTAGAGACAGATAAGATTCGGAAGGCACAGTTCCAAGAGCATTCAACAAGCTACAAAGGAGCATCGACTGGGGAATTTCTCCGAAAACAAGCTTACTGGTACGGCAGGGACAAGTGCCCTAATGGTCTGAGGTATAATGGGGATGGTGGTCCAGAACTTGACAGTGAGGCTTGGGAGGCCTATTACGTTCAAGAAGATATTCCAGGAATTGTCCCTATGCGAGTGAACTCAAAGCAATTGAAGACAGACGGGTATCTTGAAGAATTCAGAGCTAGAGAAGCGACGGCGACGGCAAGTAGGCAGTGAGGCCTGCGGAGACTCCCAAGCCAAAGCGCGCTAGCAAGCAGGCTTCGAAGCGATAGAAAATGGGGGGGGGGGTCTGATAGGCGCAGAAACGCGTGATCCGAGCACTTGAGGGGCGAGTTTGGGCGTTGGAATCAGCCGTCAAATTACATTTATAGGCGTGCAGTAGATGCAAGCGTTTGGCCTCGTTGTGTAACGCCACGCCACCAGGGCAGCGAGGCCTTCTTATGACGTATCGTAACATGCAGCTCGCGGCGTTGGGAACAAAAATATAATAATTTGGTGGCGTTATGAATGCTTCGCATCAATCCAAGTAATAGAAAATATCAACCCCCCAGTGTCTTCTTTAGTGCTTCCAGTTGCTCCAAGACCGCACGGCGGCTGGTCCCGCCAGTGGCGTCCTTCAGTTCTACAGAGCGCTCGTAGTCGAACACGCTTAGCACGTCGTCACCAAACCTCTTATCAATACCTTGAAACTGCTCGATAGTGAGTTCGTCCATTCCTTTATTCTCATCTTCGGCAAGTGCGACCATCTTGCCCGCCAAGTGGTGCGTCTCACGGAATGGTACACCTGCGCTCAGTGTTTTTATCCATATTCAATATTGATTAGCAATTATTGAATATTGAATATTGACGTTCAATATTCAATATCAATACGAAAAGTGTCAATATTCAGTATATTGAATATTGAATATTTTATAATAAATCTAGCAGTATTGTTCTATTTTACCTATTTCTTACCTCTTTCTTATATCTCTACTTATACTATACTTCTATTTTATCTGAATAACTATATAGAGGACTGGTAGAGGACGGGAGAGAGGTGGAGGGAGGGGGAGGGGGGTGGGTGTAGCGTCTAACCACTTGTCCACGGATCTTACTTTATCACGTGCTTTGATTTTGTATGGAGGCTTGGCTCAATATTCAATATTCAATAAATTTTCAATATGAGTTGGCGGTTCAATATCAATATCAATACGCTCTCATATTGATATTGAATATGGATAAAAACACTGCCTGCGCTGAGATTAGCAAGAGAGGTTATAAAAGATCTAATGTATAGAACCAGCTTACCTCTCCTGACCAGATACTCAGCAAGATCTGTTGCCAGCATGTCTGGGCTCAGTGCAGCACGCATCTTATCTGGATAAACCGTCGCCATGGCCAGCAACCTCGCCGCAATCTGGAGACCGTCCCTCAAGGTCTTGACAGTATCCAACATCGGCTGCACGCTCTCCTGCAGGTCTTTGTTATACGTGGATGGGATACCTTTGATGCTCATCATCAGGCCAGTCATTGCTCCAAATATTCTCCCAGACTTGCCACGCAGGAGCTCAAGGGAGTCGCTGTTCTTCTTCTGTGGCATCAAGGAGCTACCAGTGGTATATGCGTCTGCCAGCTTAACGTAACCGAATTCCAAGGTGCTGTAGATGATAAGGTCCTCCGACCAGCGCGATAGGTGACTGCCGATAGTGGAGGCGCATTGTAGCATCTCGACGACGAAGTCTCGGTCTCCGACTGCGGACATGCTATTCATAATGAGACCCTCGAAGCCTAGTTCTTTCGCCATCTGCATCCTATCAATGCCAAAGGCATTGCCAGCAACGGCACCGCTGCCAAGAGGGAGTTTGTTGATGTTCTTCTTCGTGAACCGCAGGCGCTCGAGGTCGGATTGGAATGCTATGGCATAGCTGAGAAGCCAGTGGCTCCATCGGATAGGTTGTGCCCTTTGAAGATGCGTGTAGCTCGGCATAATGTAGTCGATATCCTGCTTGGCACGTTGGGCAATGACCCTAAGGAGATCGACAAGGTGTTCCTCAATCAGATCCAGCTCATCACGGAGCCACATGCGCATGTCGGTCGCTATTTGGTCGTTGCGGCTGCGGCCTGTATGTAGCTTTCCCGCTACGTTTGTTCCGATAACTTCGCCTAGGCGGCGCTCATTCGCAGTATGAATGTATAAGGGTACACTTAGCAGTTGATCTCTGGAAAGGGAAATTTGATAATATTAGAGCCCACTTGGTATCCCCGCTAACTGGTTTAATATATCGAGACGCCACTTGAGTGGCATCTGGATAAGTACCAACAAGGCGGAAGTACAAATGGATGTGTACCAGAGCTTGCTCACCTTCATCTCCGGGTGCCGGTTGGAACTTGCCCTCGTCCCACTCTTTGAGAACTTTATTGAGTCCCTCCTCAAGCTTCTCAAACTCCTCCTGGGTGAGAATGCCGGTCTTAACGTTTGCCCTGGCGTAGGCTATTGAGCCTTTGATGTCCTGGGCATAGAAGACGCGATCGAGTGACAAGCTCTCGTTGTATTGGTTCATCAGGGGGTCCATTTCTCCTGTAAACCTGCCACCCCATAGCCGAATCGGATTCTCATTTTTGGCCGGTTGAGTCATTTTGGAGATTTTAAGGAGTTAAAATATGGGGGAGAAGTTGTTTGGAATCTAGTAGGAAGTTGGAGATGATAGTAAAGAGATCCAATGGTCCGCAGATATATCTACATATAGGGTAGTCAAAGGACTAGGAAATTTTTAGAAAATTTTGCGATGCCGCATGTGATCCAGGTCGAAGTACCGTAACGTACTGCGGCACTAGTAAGGCTCGTTCCCAGACGTTATTATCACGTGCTTGTTGCATCACGGGTGGATAAAATAAGCCTGGATAATGAACGTCTAAGAGTAAATACCCTACTCCTTATTAAGATACCTTTGTTATTAGGATACTTATAACTAGTCTTGTAATAGATAAGAGAGGCTTTATTATTAATTAGAGATCTAGTAAAGTTGCTAAGCTTCGCGCTAAGCTCTTTATAAAGAAGACATTATTATAAAAGATATCCCTATATATTATATTTTTAGAGTAGATAAAAGCGATCGAGGCTATAATCTATTTAACCTAGTGGAGTCGTTGCGGGGGCGGAACAGGTTTATCTTATCTTATAAAGTACTATCTTATAAGCACCTCTGTAGTCTACAATCTCCGATTTCCGTACAAGGTTGACTCATCACTACTGTATCCGAGTCTGAGAGTTCTCATTGTAAAGGTTCAGCATATGCAACTTCAACTCATGCACAAAGCTATCCAATTTATCCTTAAACTCGGCGGCGGAGCCATTAAGGATATCTCTACTAACGTGCATGTTGACGAAGTCAGCAAAGTGCAGGCGGGCTTGTCGCTCTACCTTTTTATCTTCTCGCTGTGCTCGGGTTCTGTTCATGAACGGAAGAGTCGAGAAGTAGTCTAAGTCTTTCGTTTCGGTCGCATCGTAAGTGGCGGGGTCGTTCACAATTTGGCATGATTTGCCTACAAGGTACTTCTCAAAGGGGACAAGAACCTCTTGAAATCCATATTGGCAGCCTGCTGTGTCGAGAATCCATGCCTCATTGGAAAACAGTCGTCCCACTTTTAACACTGTGTGCGGCGGATCGCTAGAGGCCGGACCAGGAACGAGCTTTGTTGGAGTCAGTGGCTTTCCAATACGGAGGTCCAATACTTCGATAGTCGAGGCTACCCCTACTAAATGTAAATCCTAGCTTATCCAAAGCATAATCTTGGGGGTCTGTCTCACCTTTAAGAAGCTTCCGGGTCAGACGACTTAATAGTGCCATGGCCGTTGTGCATTGATTATTCGCAAGAGCTGCCTCCTTATAGTCGATATTAGTGGTGAGATGAACTGGAAAGAGACCACGTTTTGATCGAGCAGTGATAGGTCTTTGATTTTGATAAAGACAGAGGATCCCATCTTGGAACTCTATCTTTGTCAGGTCGACATCGTACACAACCTCTCTGTATGTCAACAGGGCGGCCTTGAGTATATTGGCTGTTCGAAGTAGCTTCTTTCGTTGTCCCAGGGCGCGGCAATGGGCCTTATGATCTGACCAGTGCCCCTTCTGGCAGTCGCGGTTACAGTAGACACTACCGACAGAATCCCTAGGCTGGTACTCTGGCGCGTCCATGCAGCCAACACACCTCATTGTCGCGTCCGTCCCACAGTTTGCACACTGCGTGAGATATACTAGAGCCATGTCGAGCGGCGAAAAGACAGTATTTGCAGTTAAAGGTGGTTCCTAAATTGAAGTGTTTAGTATATGATCGTCTAGACAAATGTAAAATGGCAATATACTGCCTACTGGATAGAATAGATGACTCGAAGCGTCAGCACCTGGCTGGCTCGGTCCATGCTAGCTGTGGTGATGGTGATGGGGAAGGGGACGAGTGAGTGAGAGGCCGCGCTAGGCACAGCGACAGTAGGCATGTGGCTGCCCATGGAAGCCTCTAGAGACCTGCTGCGGTGCGCCGCAGTCGCTCTGAACCCTGACGGTGTATACAGTTTGAATACAATATGATGTAAGCACGCTAATGCACATCAAATTCTTACGCCAGGGCGCGAGGCTGTCGTGGCCCTCTGCTTCGCCCGGCGAAACTCCCGGAATGCATTTCGCTGAGGGCAGAGTGTCTTCAAACATTGGAGTCATACTCTTTCTTGATGGGACTGTCATGTCAAGGCTCCGAAATTCGAAGGCAGATGAATGGTCGTGATCGAGAACAGCTGAAGCAGCTCTCGACGCCGTGAACGGAATGATCGACAGCATAACCAAGTCCGCGGTATTTTCTCGCTGTAGACCGGTTTCTGATGGAGAAATAGTTGAGGAACAGTGGCACATTGACCATAATTTCATAGACTCGCGAGGGAGAGACTTGAGATGCCTGAACAATGAATTCGTCTCGGCACGGGCTGGTGCATTTCGTCCTACCGTTATCGATAAGAGTTAACCAATAGAATCAATAAATAAGGAAGCCAACACTTATCCTTTCTATAGAACGGAATTTGGCAAACAGAGGAGCATTTAGGGTGCCATGGTTGTCAAAATCCTTAATACGCAGAGGCTCGAAGGAGGGCAACGGCCACGGCTGGGGGGGGGGGTTCTTTTGCCTTCCGAGTCGGTAGGATTGAATATCAGGTCGGTAGAATAAAGCCTATATCATTAGAAGTATGATTGGAAGGCATAGTTAATTAATATAGATTAATTGAATCTATATAGGTAATACGCGTACTTCTGATTCCAGAGTTTTGGTGTTCTGCGCACGGTCCAACTCTTGTAGGACATCACCAGCGGAACGTCCTCTTGGTTGGTCTATCGACTTGCAGGAAACATGATATTAATAACAACCTCGTAAGCTATTACGCTGCACACTCAAGCTATATAGATCTCTATACCAGCAATTCTCAATTCCATTCAACGAAGCATGGCGTCATCAACTCCCCTTTACGTCCCGGTTTCCCTTCCCCATACAGCACTCCTGCTATCCGATGTCCAGACCCAGATCCTCGCGCGCTTCCCCAAAGAAACACAGGAGGCATACCTTGGCGAGATCCAAAAACTGCTATCCTTTTTCCGAGCGGAGATTGCGCGTCGCCGGTCCGCTGATAAATCATCGACCTCTCTTTATGATGAAGTCCCTCTTATAATTCACCACACTCTACCTTTTAACCTCAATTCCAATGCATTCGTCTCGCCGTACAACAAACTAGCAAAATGGGTGACCCAGCTTGAGGCTAAGGGTTTTTTCGGTTCTGCTCCTTCGGACCCACACACCCCGAATTATGCCATCCCGGCCGTTTTGGCTCCTTCCTCCGGCTGGGGTTCGAAAGACGAAATCGTTCTGCCGAAGGTTCAACCGAGTTGCTTTGGTTCGTCAGACCTGCTGTCTTATTTAAGAGCAAGGGGCATCAAACACGTTATCTTGGTGGGCTTAACGACCATGGGCAGCATCCTAGGGACTGCAAGAGCAGGGGCAGATCTCGATTTCCACATCATCTGCGTAAGAGAAGGGATCATTGATGATGAAAAGGAAGTTAACGATTTCTTGATGGAGAGGGGTTTGCCCAAGTTCGTAGATGTAGTTAGTATGGAAGATGTGCTTGCGCTATCTAGATAGGGATCAGATGCCGGACCTCAAGCAAGCGAAAGCAGCCCAAGCAGCAAAATAATGGAAATAGAAATAGGTTCGAAAACCACTTTCAATAGACGAGAAGTATGTGAAAAAGAGAAACTGCAGCTCAGGTGCTGCATGACTGTTTGATCACTTCACAAGGTGGACGCCATTTATCTAGAAATATCATAGATTACCCGCATCTAAGTATAATAAAAGCAGTAAAAATAGATACATTGAAAGCAAATTGCCCTCGTCACGCCAACCTTGCATATACGCCAAAACACGCAGCGCGAGGTATGGTACAGGTGAAGGAATTAAGGCAAGGGAAGAAAATGACTTTTAGTAACCATCCGAACCGTAAGAATATGAAAGTGCAGATGTGTCGTATCATCGTATCCAAGGGCAAGAAACCCTATGTACCGTATACAGACACAAACGCGGATGTACCATTACCTACCGTATCTCATGATGAATCAACCATGAGATAAGACAGACGCGCGGTGCATTTTTACATGGTGAAAACCTAGAAGGTCATCTTGGTGCCTTTAAAGTCTCCGAAACCGCCGCGGTTGTACGAGGACCCACCGCGACCTCCACGGCCACCGCCACGACCGCCGCGATCACCGAAGCCACCCCGGCCCCGACCACCACGTCCGCCACGATCTCCAAAACCGCCACGGCCTCTGCCACCACCTCGTCCGAAGCTGCCACCACGGAAAGAGCCGCCATCATTGGAGCGTGGGGTAGCAAAATCAAGCCGAATAGCACGACCAGCAATGTCAGCTCCATTCAGAGCTTCTAGAGCAGCCTGGGCCTCGTCAACAGAGCTGAAGCCGACATATCCGAAGCCCTTGGGTGCGCCGGTCTCTTGATCAGTTGGGAGAGAAACGCGAGTGATGGTACCATACTCCTGGAAAGCCTCGGAGATCATGTCGTTGGTAGCGTCGAAGGAGATGTTACCAACAAAGATGGTATCGCTTGGTGTACTCTTCTGGTCACCAAAGCGTTTGGCACGGTCGTTGGTGCGCTCTTTGAAGCCAGTGTTGTCATTGCTGCGAGGAGTGCTAAAGTCAATATTCATGGCACGTCCGTCAAGTTCGACGCCATTCTTGGCTCCCAAAGCAGCTTTAGCAGCTGCAGCAGTAGCAAATTCGACATAACCAAATCTTGACAAGTTAGCAAACGAACACGGAAGTATGGGAACAAATGGCTAACCCTTTAGCTTTGCCGGTATTCTTGTCCGTAATAATTCGACATCCAGTGATCTCCCCGAATTCCGTGAATTCACGGCTGAGCCATTCCTCGTCAATGTTCCAGCTCAGGTTACCGACGAACAAGTTTTTGATTCCTTCATCTTCGGTCTTAGTTTTCTTGGCGGAGGGGGTTGGCTCGGCTTCAGCCTTGCGCTTCTTCGTGAGAGCTTCACCTTCTGCCTCCTCGGAGTCGCTGGCATCCGAGTCATCAGAATCAGAATCATTGTTAGATTCAGTTGCCGAGTCATCGGAGTCTTCGTCAGAGGAATCCTAGGGTTTTCGGTTATTCATGCCTGATTGAACTCTACAAAATATGTTACTGACATTGTCCTCGACCTTCTTAAGAGTGCCATTGAGCTTATTCGCATCAACAGATCCCTTAGCCTTGACAGCCGGCTCCTCATCCTCAGTTTCATGTTCACTGCTCTCGCTCTCGTCTGAAGAACCGTCTTCTGACTCAGATTCGTCTTTAGCGGCTGTTTTAGAGAAACCATTGGCCTTCGCTGGAGTTACTTCGGCCTCGCTCTCACTGTCATCCTCACTGCTGTCACTATCGGCCTCGCTCGATTCGTCAGAGTCGGCCTTGGAAACGGCCTTTGCGACACCATTAGTCTTCGCGGGAGTCTTTGTCTCGACCTCCTCATCGCTACTAGCAGAGCTAGAGCTTGTCTCATCGTCTTCACTGTCGCTGGCATCGCTGGAGCTCGATTCAGGTTCAGGAGTTGGTACCTTTTTGGCTTTCTTGCTTAGTTTCTCCTTAACCGAGCGACTCGCGACTGCAGATTTGGCAATCTCTTTGCTCTTTGCCTTTGGAGTCTGAGCGGGTTTTTTCACACGCCCATCCTTGACAGCCGAGAGTTCCGATTTCTTTGAACCCTTCTTTGAGGACTTGGCGATATCGCCTTTTCCTGATTTAACCTTGGGCATAATGAGGTATTTCTATCTCCGATCTAAGATAAATTAGTATGAGCTATGAGACATGAGTTATCAGTGATAAGGAATGGGGTTGGTAAGAATCAACTGGAACGAGTGATATTTCGTCTCTGGGTTGAATATCTCGACTGAAGATCGAGCGCAAGATTGGTTTTGAGGAGTTTGCCTCCTCAAAATGGTTATCTCAACGTGCGGCAAGCCCACTGTTTCTCTCGAGTCCGCGCGAAGCGGGAAGCCCTCAAGCCCACAAGTAGCCCACAAGCCCACAGAAGATTGCTTCAAGGCGAAGTGTTCCCACAAAAGCCGAGAAGGTAAATGGAAAAACCCACAGTAGCCCAAAAGCCCACTGAATCTCGCTCACGCTCTTCGGCGTGATGAAAGCCCACAGAAATGATCTTGACCCACGAGTGTGTGAAGGAAGATTTTGCGTCTGATGCCCACTGACTTATGCTCTGGTTATGACGATATTGTCGACAATGCCCACAAGAATGCCCTCAATGTATGACTCGAGCTGTATTCTCGAGACAGAAGGATGCCTCTGCAAAGAAGTGATGTGCGGCGGAAGGTGTGGTTGAAGGAAATGGAGAGGCGGGAAGTCGAGTTTTTCAGTGCGAGCAAAATGTTTCGGAGCTTGGACCATTTAAGGCAGGCGGTGAAGGGTTCAAGTCCGCGCTTATCCCAGTTTAGTGCTAGCGTTCCGCGTGAATTTGAGCTCCAGTCCTAAGCTTGCAATGCTCTAATTACAAACCTCCGGCTTTCCCAGCGTACGATGCGCCCTCCTACCACGAAGCTTATCTCTCTCATCTCGTAATTATGGCTTCTCCGCAGCAGTCCCATAAACCGAGAAGGAGAAGAAAAATTGAAGAAGGCTCCCTCGCACATATTACTCATGGTACTATTGATATTGATTTGAATTCAAATACTCGAAAACCAGCATTTCCACTTGTCGCTTTTCTTTGGCCTGCGAAAGGGACGGTATCACAATGGGTTACTCTTCCGTTAATTCTAATGGTTGTGGGGCTTTTCCGCTGGACAACGGGATTCTGGGGATACTCAGGTATCTCTATGGTGCTGCAGGTTATGAGGATGCTGGACTGACTTAGCCAGGCTATGAATCGCCACCTATGCATGGAGACTTTGAGGCTCAGCGCCACTGGATGGAGATCACAACACGTTTACCCGTTTCACAATGGTATTTTCATGACTTAGAATGGTGGGGATTGGATTATCCTCCTCTTACAGCCTATCACAGCTGGGTACTGGGTATAATGTAAGTATCTTAATGCCATGGTTCATTCACTCATTACTTACCGTTAACAGAGGTACCTGCATCAAGCCAGAGTGGTTTGCTCTCTTGACTTCTCGGGGCCTTGATGACCCTTCGTTAAAAGTTTATATGCGAGCTACTGTCTTCATCTCTGAATATCTCGTATACATACCAGCCGCCATCATATTCCTACGCCGATACTCCCGTCTCCAGGGTGTCAATGTATGGGAAGCATCAATTGCGCTTGTAGCAATCCTGATGCAACCCGCAACTATCCTCATCGACCATGGCCATTTCCAATACAACACTGTCATGCTTGGCCTGGTTCTTGCTAGTATGTCTAGCATGATTGCAGGAAGGCCGTTGTGGAGCTGCGTATTTTTTGTCGGCGCCCTAGGATTCAAACAGATGGCGCTGTTCTATGCGCCTGCTGTTTTCGTATATTTACTTGGGATCTGCATCGTCCCTCGCATCAATTCTGCACGCTTTATAGGCATAGCTATAAGCACAGTGCTATCGTTCGCTATCCTTTTCGCTCCATTTCTCCTCGGAGTTGCGTACGATACTTACAGAGGAGTACAGATGGAGGACCTTCCTGTTCCTCCTATCTTGGCAACTCTACCTGTTCCAATAAATGAAAAGGCATGGTACTATCCCACAGTATTACAATTTGCGCAGTCGATCCACCGAATATTTCCCTTTGCTCGTGGCTTATTCGAGGACAAAGTCGCCAATGTCTGGTGCGCAATTCATACCTTCCATAAGCTGCACAAATATTCCAGCATCCTAGTTCAGCGCGCTGCTCTTTTGGCCACCACCGCTGCTATAACACCCCCTTGCCTTATCCTATTGCTGAATCCGCGAAAAGAACTTCTTCCCTTGGCGCTGGCAGCTACATCGTGGGGCTTCTTCCTATGTTCCTACCAGGTACACGAGAAAAATGTTCTTCTGCCTCTCTTGCCCATGACAGTTCTTCTTAGTGGCACTGGAGGATTGCTCCCTTCAGTA
>Ga0307515_10017906_pt1 | contig 12867 bp, 20 predicted proteins | sample 17_EM_MG_FD_194513 | JGI IMG/M metagenome (GOLD analysis project Ga0307515, IMG submission 194513) | Populus trichocarpa ectomycorrhiza microbial communities from riparian zone in the Pacific Northwest, United States - 17_EM | ecosystem: Host-associated > Plants > Roots > Unclassified | place...
ATTGGGCTGCCACATGGGGTGTTGCCACCCATATTCAAATGGGCTGAGGCTGGGTGACTGCAGGCCACTTCAAGACAATGTCCTTGATCCATTGGAACCATTTTGAAGCCTTCTTGAAGGTGTCTTTGGGGTCATTATCCTGTTGAAAGGTGAGCTGAGGCCTGTCCAGCTGACAAAACTCCACAATAGCCAGGAATTCAACTTGAAGAATGCTGGTGTGCAGCTCAGCATCTATTCTCCTATCTACCATGCACATATGATCCACTCCTTGGGTAGGTGCACAGCCCCAAACCATCAAGAATCTGCCCCCAAAGTTGACAATCCACTGATCTGATTGTGCTTCAGGCCAGACCCAGGTTTCTTCCATACCCAGGCCCTCCCATTTGACCCCATCCCATTAATATTAGTCTCATGTGACCAATTCACCCTGCCCAAGTCCTCCAGAGTCCAGTGCTGGTGCTCCAACACTCCCCTGCCAATGAGCCCTTGAAAGAAGTGGCCTGTTTTTCTCTATGGCAGTCTTAAGACCTGCCTTTCTCAAGGTATTAATAACTGTTTGGAGGGTAACATTGAGGTCTGAAAGTCTCTTGAATTGTGAGCCAGTATCAGCTGCTCCAGAGGTGAGTCTTTGGGCAAGGAGGAATTGACAATTCACTATGAGCTGGCTTGGGTGCCTACCAGGTCCTTGGGCAGGCTGTCTTTGACATAGGAGTAAAGTATTTCAACTGTAGAGTAGCTGACATGCATCTGGGCAGCCACCTGGTGACAGGATCTGTCATTTTGGAGTAAAGTCACAATAGTTGCTGGGTGTTAGAGGACATGTTTTCCAGGGGGTGGTTGATGCCCATGGGTGGTATATATACTTTTGAAGGCAGGTTACATGATATTTTAGGTTTAGCCATGTGATATCATATGACTAGGCCCATTTTAGTGCAGGCAAAAAAACTGATTCATTGAGTGGGGTCCCTTCTAAAGTCAATATCAAATCAACAAAAAGAGCCAGATATTTAGTGTTTGGTACAACAAATGACATGATACCTAGCTTTGTTATCACAAATTCCCACAGGTTTACCTTTGTTCTCTGGGCTATAATTTGACTCACAAGCAAAATTTGACCTTCTGTGAATCAGTTTTTTTGCTCACTGTAAGGGTCACTTGATGCTTCTCATTCTTTCCAAGGTCAATGGTGGCTCAGAAAACAAAGCTAGACTCATGGGAATTTATTGTAACAAAGGAAAGTATCACATCTTTGTTTGTACCAAATGTCAAAGTATTAGCTCCATGTATTGACTTAATACAGGATTTACAATCACCCACACTCAATGAACCAGTTTTTGTGCTGGTCCCTAATTTTCCCTCCTTTGGCCTTTATCACTGCCTGTATCCTCCTGGGCATGCCCTAAATTGGGTTTCTACAAACCTCCTTTGATGTTCTATCCCATTCCACCTGCACTTGCCCCCAAGGCTCATCCACACCAGCAGGAGGTGCCCATAGACATTGGGCTACCACTTGAGGTGTTGCCACCAATATTCAAAAGGGTTGAGGCTGAGTGACTGCAGGCCACTTCAAAACAATGACCTTGTTCTGTTGGAACCATTTTGAAGCCTTCTTGAAGGTGTGTTTGAGGTCATTTTCCTATTGAAAGGTGAACCAAGGCCTGTCTGACCCATTGAACTCCTCAGTAGCCAGCAATTCAACTTGAAGAATGCTGGTGTGCAGTTCAACATCCATTCTACTACCCCTTGTGAGCATACATATGTCTCACTCCTGGAGCAGGGTTGCAGCCCCAGACCATAAGGAATCTACCCTTCACTTTGTACCATGGGCCAGCTGCTCAGAGGCAGGTTTTTTCCACCCCCAAACCCTCAGATATGATCCTACTCTGTTGTTGTTGATCTCATGTGACCAGGTGACCCTCCTCCAGTCATACAGAGCCCAATTCCAATACTCTAGAGCATACTCTAACCTTCACTGTAACAAGACTTGGAAAGAACAGGTGGTTTTACCTCAACTGTGATCACTAACCCATGTCAATGTGTCCCTGATGGTCTGGACACAAACACCCAGGTCTAGAGTTTCCTTGAGTTTAGTGGCAGTATGCGCTGCTCCAGATGTGAACAAGGGGCTTTTGGCCTTGCAGAGAAAGCTTGGCTGGGCACCCAGCACACTGCCTGGGGAGGGTATGACTGATGGCAGAGTAGAGTCTCCTGACTGTAGAGTGGCTGGTATGTATTTGGGCAGCCACTTTATGGCAGGAGTAGCCATTTTGGAGCAGAGTAATGATATTTTGGTTGGAGACATTTGCAATAATATCACTCTTTTTCCCCTTTTTCCTCCTTGTTCTGATGATCTCCACTCCCTCTGGTCACTCTGATATCTCCGACTGACTACTGTCCCTTGTTCAATTACTTTCTGCTTGCTCCTCCCAAAGTCCCTACTCCACTCCTGACCTCCTTCTGTTCCCCTCATCCCCTTTCCCATTCTCCATGACTCATGTTTCATATTATGGACTCTTTCTCATGCTACCTGCTTGTATCCTATGTTCCCACATATTTGTATCATTCTCCACACACTACTAGACTTATTCCTATAGTGTAGACCCACCTCTGCTTTGCATGCTCCACTAATACTGCTTCACCTCCACTCCTGTACCACTGCACTCGCATAGCCTCCACATTCATCGCCTGTGTGTAGTTCCCACTTCCACACCACCCCTGCCTCTGCTACTTTTTTTTTTTTTTTTTTTTTTTTTGTGGGTCAGGGAGGCGGCTCTGCCGCCGAGTCTGATGGCTAGTCAACTAGAGGGTGTGGTCTCCCGCCCTCAGAGAAGGCAGCTCATACAGAAACAGTGCCCCATCATCCGGCACCACCTGTTCTCTAGAACTCTCCCTACTGTCACCTGCAGGAATCTGGTTTAAGACCCTGTTACCTGTTGAAGGTTTCAATACAGCTCCACCTGCATCACAATGCACAAGGGTGAAATGGTCTCCCGGCACCCAGCACATGTGACCAGGACTCCAAAGCTTCAGAGGGTGGGAGTGTGGGGGTCGCCAGCAGCCAGAGGACTGTGGAATACCCACTAAACCTGCAGGGGGCCTCCTGTCCGACATTGGCAAGGTAGCCCCTACCCACAGGCAGGCAGGGGCGCCATACTGGACCGCCCTTAAATTGTTTAACATCCCTCCCTGGGCTCCAACCATGCACCCTTCTACAGGCTCAAGTTAGGGCCGCTATCTCCACTGTACAGCAGGAGTGGAACCTGCTCCCAGAGGGTAGCAGAAGGGTCTTGAGGACAACTCTGCTTCTCTCCACTTTTTTTTTTTTTTTTTTTTTTTTGGTGGGTCAGGGAGGCGGCTCTGCTGCCAGGTCCAAGAGCGCATCAATCAGGGGAGGTGGTCTCCCAGCCCCGGGAGAGATGTCTCTGTAGAAATGGCGCCCCATCATCTGGCACTGCCTGTTCTCTAGAACTCTCCCTACCATCACCTGCAGGAATCTGGTTTAAGACCCCGTTACCTGTTGGAGGTACCAATACAGCCCTGCTCACATCAACACAAGAGGGTGAGATGGTCTCCCGGCACCCAGATGCAGTTGATTGAGGCTCCAAGGCTTCAGAGGCTGGGAGTGTGGGGGTCGCTGCCAGCCAGAGGACCGTAGAATACCCACTAAACCTGCAGGGGGCCTCCTGTCTGACATTGGCAAGGTGGCTCCTACCCACGGGTGGATAGGAGCGCCATACCGGACCGCCCTCATATGGTTTTATGTCCCTCCCTGGGCCCTGTTTTACACCCTTTTACAGGCTCCGACTAGGGCCTCTATCTCCACCATACAGCAGGAGTAGAACCTACTACCAGAGGGTGTAAGAAGGGTCATGGAGACGACATAACATGAGCAAAGGATCTTAATATATATCAGCATGCCTACTATCCATAGGCGCCATCCGTGAGCCTGACTTTCACCGCAGGGGCTTGGTCAGTCTCGTCCCCCGTCGTAGTCCCCCCCATATCTGGGCATGGCTGTAGCAGGGCTGTTCGCATGGCAGCAACACAGAAGATGGGGATGAACTTAAAGTCATCCTCATGGATCTCCTTCATGCACCACTTCCACAGCATCCAGTAGTAATTACCAATTAACCATTCCCTCTTTGGTCTTGAGAGCTTGAGTGCTTTGAGCATCTTTTTCCGTCCCTTGAATATATGTAGGTAGCGCGGCTTCCTCTAGCACCTGTAGAGCCAGGAGAGGGTACCAGGGGGAAGAGCCCCACTTGTCTGGGTGTAGAGTCCTGAAGGCAGACTTTGGGGATACTTTTAGTAACGCAGCCTTGAGTATTCTGCTTCTCTCCACTTTTTTTTTTTTTTTTTTTTTTGTGGGTCAGGGAGGTGGCTCTGCCGTCAATACCAAGAGGAATCAGAGAGGGGAAGTGGTCTCCCGGCCCTGGCACCTGACGACTCCTTGGAACGACGCCCCATCATCTGGCACCACCTGTTCTCTAGAACTCTCCCTACCGTCACCCGCAGGAATCTGGTTTAAGACCCTGTTGCCTGTTGGAGGCGCCAATACAGTCAAGCTGCCTCCAAGGGTGAGCTGGTCTCCTGGCACCCTAGGGGCAGGCTTCTGTTGACTTCAGAGGCCGGGAGTGTGGGGGTCGCCGACGATCAGAGCGATCGCGGAATACCCACTAAACCTGCGGGGGGCCTCCTGTCCAACATTGGCAGTGGTGACCCCTGTCTGCGGCTGACAGGGCATGCCGTACTGGACCGCCCAAAAGTTGTTTAACGTCCCTCTCTGGGCCCCCGTCCTTTGCCCACGAGCAGGCTCATACGGGAGCCACTATCTCCACCATACAGCGGGAGTGGAACCCACTTCCAGAGGGTGGTAGAAGAGTTATGGGGACGACGTCCAGGTAGCTCTGTAAGTTAGCATAATGGACTACCCATATGCTCCGTCTGTGAGCCTGACTTTAGCACTGGGAGTCCCGTGTGTCTCACCGCCCTCTGCCACCAGTCTGCTTCTCTCCACTTTTTTTTTTGTGGGTCAGGGAGGCGGCTCTGCCGCCAAAACCACAAAATGCCAGAGAGGGGAAGTGGTCTCCCGGCCCCAGCAGCTGGCAATTCTATGGAGTGACGCCCCATCGCCTGGCACCGCCTGTTCTCTAGAACTCTCCCTACCGTCACCCACAGGAATCTGGTTTAAGACCCCGTCGCCTGTTGGAGGCACCAATACAGCCGCTCCGGTTCCTATGGGTGAAGTGGTCTCCCGGCACCCAAAAGGATTCGCAGAGTTCCACCATCGGCTTCAGAGGTCGGGAGTGTGGGGGTCGCCAGCGACCGGAGCGGTCGTGGAATACCCATCTGCTTCTCTCCACCTCCACTATGTGATGCCACCCACACACTGCCCTCCACTCCACTGCCTCCTGCAGTCTCGTAGCCACGTGTATGTAATTTAGACTTTGTATTTAAGCTCAGACTCGATGGGGAATGTCTCTCACTCGATGTCTTGATTATAGACATTTGTTATTGTGTGCCCTGCCCTGCTCAATCAGAATCTCAACACCCCTTGCTCACTCACTCACTTGCCCTTTACTGTCAGACTTCAGACTTCAAGACTGTGTGGTTGATTCCCCTGCCCTCGCAAGCTAACTCCCACCTGTAGCACCACAGGGTTAGCCAGCCAGACTGAAACCCCACTTCAGTCAGCCCCTTCAGAGTCATACCTAGTCAGAGTGTTTATGCCAAGACAGATTGGGCACCCATTGTGCTTTTGGGCAGTTGCCTGGGAATTAGGTCTGACAAACCTGTAAGCTGTCATACCCATTTCCCCCTCCTGCTTTGGAGATATTATTCCCACCAGTGTAAATGGATGAGAGGAGAACCCCGCTTCTGTCAGTGCACAGACAACCCTCAAGTTTATTTCCACTTTCTTTGTCTCCAAGTGTTGGTTCCTATAGGGAACCTTTGGATTGACTGATTCCATCGCAACATTGGACATCCTTGTTGGGGGGGTGATGATGCCAGTGGGTTCTATATATGTTATTAAGACATATTTACATGATATTGAAGGTTTAGTCATGTGATATCTGTGACAAAGCCAAAAGATTGGATGAGCACAAAAACTGGTTCATTGAGTTTGGGTGATTGTAAATCTTGTATTAAATCAATGGATGGAGCTAATGTTTTGACTTGGTACAAACAAGGACATAATACTTTCCTTTGTCAGGAAATTCCCATGAGTTTAGCTCTATTTTCTGAGCCACAATTGACCTTGCAAGAAAAAATTTGCCAAATGTGAACCAGTTTTTTTTAATCACTGTACCTGAGCAACTGCCCAACTGTGCAATGGGTGCCCAATCTGTCTCAGCAGCAAAGTGCTCCAACTAGGTGCAACACTGAAGGGGCTGACTGAAGCAGAGCCTGGGTCTGGCTGGCTAGACCTGCAGTGCTATTGTGATAGAATCAGTCAATTCTGAAGGTTCCCTATAGGAACCAACAATCAGAAGACAAAGGAAACAGAGTCAGGTTTGAGGCTTGTCTGTACTGTAACATTGGTAATTACAGCAATGGGAGGGTGGCATGACATGATGGTCAAACCAGTAAGAAATGGAAACAGGAGGGGTTGTGATGCGTGATGGAGGAAACAGAGGGGGAAGAAACCAAAAATGGGACAGTTTCAAAGCTCTTTTGTAGTAGTTTGTGCCAGTTTCTGGCTTTGCAATGTTCTTGAGGGTTTAGGAATTGATGCCTTGTTGCAAACCTTGGCCTATGGCACAACTGAACCTTGTCTATAAAATAGTGCAAAAAATATTGGGACACAACTTGTACAACATAGTATGCCCCAATCATCTATAAATGACTTTTTACTGTTGCAATGCCCAAGCAAATTGCTCAACAGAACCAATTGGCATGGGCAAAGCTGCATAACTGTAACCAAGCAATGCCAGCACTTCAGAATGTCACAACAGAACAAAAGGCCATCCTTACTATTGAAAAACAATGCAGTGACAATGCATGTCATTCTCATGGATATTGTGCATGACTCAAGGCAGCAGGTATGCCCTTATTTGCTGCTTCTACTATTTCTGTTGCTTCTACCATTTCTAAACCCAGGCTGCAGCCAATGTGAGCAATGAAAGTTATGATTGCAGCTCAGATATTGAGGATATTGATATGATCAATGTTGATGCAATCTCTGATTCTGGATTTTCCATCTGAAATTGCAATATAAACACTTTATTGGCCTATTTCTGGGGAGCAAAGCCATACATCACAAAACTCGACACAAGAAACCACAGAGGTACAATATGACATGACATTTCATGTCCAGAAGAAACAAAACCTGTGTGCATGACATGACACATTGCCGTAATTACTGATGTTACAGTATGCTGATGGAATAGGGATTCTCCTCTTGTCCATGCACACTGGCAGGAAAGGAATCTCCAGGAGAGGGGGAATGTGGGTATGATGACTTATGGGCTTGTCAGACCTAATTCCCAAGCAACTGCCCAAAAGCACAATGGGTGCCCAATCTGTCTTGGCAGCTATGTGCTCCAACTAGGTACAACTCTGAAGGGGCTGACTGAAGTGGGGGTTCAGTCTGGCTGGCTAGCCCAGCAGTGCTACAGGTGGGAGTTAGCATGTGAGGGTGGGGGAATGAGCCACATGGTCTTGAGGGTGAAGTCCAACAAAGGGCAAGTGAGCAAGCAAGCAGGTTTGGATTCTTAATTGAGTGAAGCAGGGTGCACAATAACAAATGTCTATAATCAAGATGTCAAGTGAGGTACATTCCTCATTGAGTCTGGGCTTAAATACAAAGTCTAAATTACAAACATGCAGCTACCAGACTGCAGGAGGCAGTGGAGTGGAGGGCAGTGTGTGGGAGGCATAGCAAAGTGGAAGTGGGATAGAAGCAGAGGCAGGGGTGGTGTGGAAGTGGGAACTACACACAGGCAATGAGGTGGAGGCTATGTGAGCATGGTGGCACAGGAGGGATAGCAAGGTGACATTAGTGGAGGGGCATGAGGTGGAGGTGGGTCTACACCATAGGAATGAGCCCAGTAGCATGCAGAAAGCAGTACAAACATATGGAAACACAGAATACAAACAGAGACCATTGGGCCAAGCCTATATCACAAGTCACAAGTCAGGGAAAGTGGGATGAGGGATCAGGGGGTTGGGATTGGGTCAGGAGTGGGATCAGGATCAGAGGAGCAATGCAAATGAGAGGGAGTGGGAAGTGACAAACAAGGGACAGTGGTTGGTCAGAAATGTTGGAGTGATCAGAGAGAGTGGAGATCATCAGAGTGAGGAGGAAAAGGAGGAAAAAGGTGATACTATCACAGCTATGGGTGGGAGTTAGCATGTGAGGGCAGGGAAATGAACCATGGGCTTGAGGGGTGGAAGTCCAACCAGCAAATTGGGATTCTAAGCAAGCTAAGCAGGGTGCACAATATCAAACATCTATAATTGAGACATTGAGTGAGGAACATGCCTCATCAAGTCTGGGCTTACATACAAAGCCTAAATTACAAACATGCAGCCACCAGACTGTAATGAAACCACCTTTTTCCCACAATTCCTCTGGTCATTAAATTTTGATACCAATATTGTCTTCCTTTGTCCTCACATGAATCAGACAACTGTCACTCTCCTGAGCTCTTGTTAGTAGCTCCACTCTTCTGTCAGAGATCCTCTCAATTGTTAGCCCACTCATTCAGTAGACACACTCTTACACTCTTTGACTCTATTGTACTTCTATTGACTTACTAATCATGTATGCTGACTCAGCACTTATCTTATACTATATACAGTTGAAATTTCTATAATGCATATGGTCTATCAACACCAAAATCTATGCATTATCAAAGATATGCAGTATTAGATATGGTATGTATTACATGAAATTGATGGTCTCAAGTTGACTACAAGCCCAAAAAGGTATCAAGAGTGGTCTGCTTTTCTCCCCCCCCAGCTCATCTCTTGAAGATGGCCTCAGAATTTGTGCAAAGCCTTTATGAACTTGAATGCACCCATTGTACAGACAGCCATACTGTGCTCCTCAAGAATACAACACATTTTTATTACCTCCTTGAGAGGTGGGGGCACTGCTTCAGGTTCATCATCAGAGTCAATCTCCTCAACATCCCCTCTTCCCAAGCCAATCTCTTCTTGTACCATCTCTATAATATCAGCATCTCCACCTTCAAATGAATAGAGTTTCTCCCCAATCTCCTGCTCCTCTGCTGGATCCAAAAGCTTGTTAAGGGTGCAGGGCTGGCCAAAAATGCAGTTTGCTTGATAATGCATTGGGATTTGAGTACACATGTGCTTCCATCTCTGAGTGGTGTTGTAGTTTGCACAACAGTGTGGATTGAGTGAAGATTAATTGACCCTCAAGCCTTGTGGCAAAGTATTTTACCACATCCACCTGCTTGATTGGTTGAGGGAGAGTATCCACATATGCATAAACAGTCATCCAATCAAAGAGGGTAAGGTTTTTGTGTGCCATCTCCCCAATCGGTCTTGCAGAACTCTGTGGGGTCTCTTCAATGGACCTGGCAAAGGTTTAGGACCTCATTTAGAGCCTTTGATGGGCTCCTTCTGGCATTTGTGCTTCCATTTGTCATTTGGCATGGCAGTTGCACAATGGAGGAAATCAAACTGCCCAGTTCAAGGCAATGCAAAAAAGTACATAAGCTCACTCCTATGCAATTTACACCCAACTTTTGTGTGATTTAGATGCAAATCTTCCTCATCTCAGCCAATCAGTGAGTGCAGCTTCCCTTTGTTTCAAAATCTGATAATGCATAAATACACCAAAAAGCCATGCAGTATTCGTTGTGCAAAAATGGTCAATTTAGATAGGAATGAACTCTGTCGATGCCCAAACCTATGCATTATCTGATTTTTTTATTTCTATTTTTTATTTTATTTTTTTCGGGGCAAGGTGTTGGCTCTGCTACCAGTGTACTCAAAGGTCTTTCAAGGGGAGATGGTCTCCCAGCCCCAAGAAGAGACCAAAAAGCAGCAAAGGTGCCCCACTCCAACAAGGGAACCATATGGCTCTCTAGAGCTCTCCCTCCATGACGCTGCAGGAATCTGGTTTAAGACACCATTTGCTGTTGGAGCACCAATACACATGCCATTAAGACAGGACTTATGCCAAATCTGCCCTCTATCACAACATGCTCAGTGGCTGGTAGTGTGGGGGTTGCCTAACAGCTGCACAAATGACTGTATTTTTACCAGTTTGAGTTCCAGTGGAATACCCACTAAACCTGCAGGGGGCCTCCAGTCTGACATTGGTACAGCTCTCTATCAGCAGGGAGTGAAACCCCACCTACTGCTGCTATTCCATCCCTTGCCCTTTCAGGGTCAGTGGGCACTGTACTGGACCACCCTTAACCATTTAATGTCCCCCCAGAAGCTCCACCAGTGTGCTACACTGATGAAGCCTATCCCCCTCTTGCAGCAGGGAGTACCCCAGCATGAGCAAGCTTCTGTGCCAGGGAGTTGACCCCACCTCTATGGGAGAGGAGTGCAGTTAAGGAGACGACAGGGAATGGGGGATATGGTAAACCCCACAGCCCATATCAGCATTGGCTGGATTCACCAGTGCTGACATACACAAGGAGCTGGGGGTCATGTGTCCATGAGAATGGAGGGTGCACCCTTGTCGGATTTTGCATCACTGGGCGAAACACCCTGAGGCTCCCAGGAGGAACTGGGGGTTTTCCCATCATGACCTAGCAAAAATGGCTACCCTCAGGGCACACAGATGCCGGCATGGATTTAGTCATCATTGGTGCCAAACCTGATAGGAATCCAATGATATCACTGCCCAAATCAGGTACCCTCAGGGTGCTACCCAGCAGGAAACTGCCACCAGCTGTCCATGCAGAAGTGCCCATCAATGTCCATACTGAAGCTCAGGGAAATCCCTGTCAGCACTATTTCAGGACTCAGGGAGGAATCCCGGGGCCCGCCACCACCTCAGGACTTGGGATGGGACTTATTTTTGGCACAAGTGCCTACTGGCCCAGGTTTTTTGTAACAGTGCTGGACTGTGGCCTAAACCCAAGGTCGTTTAATCCAAGTGTGGCCCAGACATGGACGTCACAGGCCTGATGCTGCGGAGGAACACTGACAGCACCTGGAGACTTATGGCGACCCTAGAGACTAACACTGTTGGGGATTTTTACTGACACTAGGCCCACCCACCACTGCTCAATGGGAACACTCCACACTATACATCTCCAGTGGTTACACAACCAAGTGCTACCCCTACTCTCCCATCAAAGGGACTAACAACCTAAAGGGCCATCAGGGACTTATGGCAACCTCCGGGAGTTACACTCGCAGGGTTTTTACAGACGCAAGTGCCCACCTGCAACAGCCCAGGAAAAATAAGGGGGTCAAACCCTCAATGGGACTCAGCCTCAAGGTGCACTTTATGCTATACATCCCTGGCCGGCATTCACACCCTAGACCGGCCTGCTTACAGGCACCCAGCTATTGAAGGATCCATTACAGATTTATCCATGTCACAATGCAATCCCTACTCTCACCATATGCCCAGTTAGGGAGGGCTATGACAGCCAGGCCCCAGACATTAGATACCTCCCTGCGCACTCAGGGCGGTCACACCCTCACACCCAACAGGTGAGAGGCAACTGGCCCAGTCCACAGACCTGTGTTCAAAGCCTAAGGCAGGCATGAACCTGGCAGTGAAAGGCCACCAGGCCCAGGTGACATACACTGTCAGGGTGCATTATGATGCACCCCTTTCCAGCAGGGGACCGTGCACATGCTGAAGAGGCATGGGCTGGGGGAGGCACCTGTGGCGGCGGCTTGCAGCACCCTGCTCACCAACCATGGAAGGAAATCATGTAGTGGTGGGTACTAGGATGACCCAAGGGTGATCCCAGAGCGGCCATAGCAGCTAAGGAATTGTGTCTGCAGATGCCCCAAGGGAGTCCCCATTTGCCACCACCACCAAAGCCAGTCCCTGGGGGGTGGGGCAGCACCTTTTCAGGACTGCCCAGCCCAGGTACCACTATCCTACAGATCAAAGAGAGTCTCAAAGATGTGGGAGCACAACCTGCACCTTGGTCTTCCTACCTTTGACTAGGGCTTACATGTCACACTGACATGGCGACTGGGGGGGGGGCACTATGTACAGGATGAGAAACAGCTAACTACATAGGAAAGGAAGGGAGGCGAGATAAATAAGAAATAGGGGAAGATGATACAACCAGTTGCTTGGACCAGAGGGGGGTACAACCATGGCCAGTGGCCAGCGGAGGGGATACTGTTAGCAGCTATGGTGGCAATGAGCTGCCAGTCTCTTGACGATGTACATATTGAATACATTGACTCACCATCAGCCACTCCTGACAGATGGGAGTGTTGCCCAGCTGGAACCTCAGGGCAGTTGTGGTCGGGTCCAACCTGCATTCTCTGATTTATGCATTATGAGCATATGTATTATAGAAATTTCAACTGTATACCCTGCAGTGAGGAAGGTGATTCCTCACTTTGTGTTTGCAAATACTTGTTGGTGACTTAAGCTTACTTGCTTACTTACTCTGCCTTTTGCCACAGCTGAGACAAACTGGGCATGCTGTGGGACAGCCATGAGGACTGACAAGACTGCATACTGTCCATCACCCACACTTCTTCTGTTGGAGAACTGATTCCCACTGACATGCGTGGACAAGAGGAGATCCCTTTTCCATTGGCATATAAAACAAGTTTCTATTTCCTTGCCTATTGGCACTGTCAGACCTAGCAGTTTCTGTCAGAACCCTGCAGACTGAATGATCCCATTGCACTGTTTCTGTCAGTGAATGGAATGAGATCCCCTTCCCCTGC
>Ga0307515_10017907_pt1 | contig 12867 bp, 8 predicted proteins | sample 17_EM_MG_FD_194513 | JGI IMG/M metagenome (GOLD analysis project Ga0307515, IMG submission 194513) | Populus trichocarpa ectomycorrhiza microbial communities from riparian zone in the Pacific Northwest, United States - 17_EM | ecosystem: Host-associated > Plants > Roots > Unclassified | place...
CCGCTCGGCCGAGGACATCCACAGCCGCGCGGTCGACATCCTGGTGAGCCGGCTGCGCCGCAAGCTGGAGCCGCTGGACTGCATCCACACGCTGCGCAACGCCGGCTACACCTTCGCCGGGGTTCGTGTTTGATCCGCAAGAGGCGACGCGGTTGGCATGACCGCTGGCATGCGGCGCACGTGCGCTGGCGCCATTCGATCAAGTGGCGCCTGGTCACCGCCTTCGTGGTGCTGGCCTGCCTGAGCACCACCGTCTTCGTGTTCGGCATGCAGCGCGCACTGCACGCGGTGTGGGGCGGCTACGCCCAGCCGCTGCTGGCCGATTACGTCGACCGGCTCGCGGCCGAGATCGGCAACCCACCCGACCCCGAACGCGCACGCGCGCTGGCGGCGCGGCTGCCGATCACGGTGCGCATCGAAGGGCCGGCGGTGCAGTTCGACTCGCACCCCGGCGAGCGCCTGTTCCCGCGCTTCGGCGGGGGCAGCGAGCACGAGTTCATGGCCAACGGCTGGATGCCGGTGCGCGAGACGGCCGACGGCCATCGCATCCGCTTCGGCCTGGCCGCGCTGGCACCGTCGTCGCGGCCACGCATGTTCGGCACGCTGACGCTGGCGTCGCTGCTGGTGATGACGTGGCTGGCGTACGCCTATGTGCGCCGGCTGCTGCGGCCGCTGAGCGCAATCGCCGAGGGCGTCTCGCGTTTCGGCACCGGCGACTTCTCGCAACCGATCGCGCCGCCGCGCCACCGCGACGAACTCGGTGACCTGGCCGATCGCATCAACCGCATGGCCGACGGCTTGCGCGGCATGCTCGACGCCAAACGTGCGCTGCTGCTGGCCATCAGCCACGAGCTGCGCAGCCCGTTGACGCGCGCACGCGTCAACGCCGAGCTGGTGCCGAACGGCGAACACCGCGACGCGCTGCTGCGCGACCTGGCCGAGATGCGGCACCTGATCGAAGACCTGCTGGAGAGCGAGCGCTTAGCACTTGGCCACGGCGCGCTGCAGACCGAGCACGTGAACCTGCCGGCGCTGGTGCGCGATGCGCTGGCGGCGCAGTTCCCCGGCCGCGCGCTGACGCTGGCCATCGACGACGGCCTGGCGCCGGTGACGGCCGATCCGATGCGGCTGCGCCTGCTGCTGCGCAACCTGGTCGAAAACGCGCTACGCCACGCGCCGGGCGCGGTGCAGCCGCCGCTGGTGACGCTTTCGCTGCGCGACGACGGCTGGCTGGCGCTGTCGGTGCGCGACCACGGGCCCGGCGTCAGCGAAGAGCAGCTGGCACAGCTGTCGCAGCCCTTCTACCGCGCCGACCCGGCGCGCCAGCGTGCCACCGGCGGCGTCGGCCTCGGGCTGACGCTGTGCCGGCTGGTGGCGCAGGCGCACGGCGGACGGCTGGAGTTCCGACGCGCCGACCCGGGGCTGGAGGTGGGGATGACCTGGCCTGGCGGGGCGTGATGCGCGGTTGACAATCGCCGCTTCGCGCCACGCGCGCCCCCGCTTCCACATCCCATGACTGCTTCCTCCGAGCCGCTGCCCCCGGGTCAGCGCTGGGCCTGGCTGCCGCCGATCGGCAGCAAGCGCTACTACGTCCTGCTGGCGCTGCTGGGCAGCCTGGTGCTGGGCCCGCTGGGCGGCGTCACCGCCTCGTACATGAACTTCTCGATCGGCTTCTTCGTCGGCGGGCAGGTGCTGGCGGGCATCCTCGGTTCGACCGTCACCTTCGGCTACGGCCCCGAAGGCAAACACGGCGCGAACTACATGCAGACCGCAGCCGCCTCGGTGGCCGGCATGGCCGGCATGGGCGTGCTGATCCAGGCGATGGTGTGGATGGGCCTGCCGCAGCCGCCGGTGTGGCAGCTGATGCTGTTCATGGGCGCCATCGGCATGTTCGGCGCCGGCGTCGGCATGCTCTACACGCCGGTGCTGGTGGACCGGCTGCAGCTGGTCTTTCCTTCGGGCCTGGCGGTAGCAAACATTCTGCGTGCGCTGACCGATCCCGTGCTGTTGCGCCGTTCGGTCACGCGGCTGGCCGGCGGCACCGCGCTAGGCGTGGCCGGTGGCATCGGCGCGGCCAAGCTGGCCTTCCTGGGCGCGATCGAACTGTCGACCTCGACCCTGGGCGCCGGCCTGCTGGTCGGAGCGCGCATCGGCGTGCCGGCACTGATGGCCGGCGTCGTCGGCACCTTGCTGATCCCCACCTTCGTCTCGATCGGCTGGCTGCAGGCCGGCGACCCGTTCCGCAAGGTCACCTTCCTGATCGGCCTGGGCCTGATCATGGGCGCGGCGATCCTCGACATCGGCCAGATCCTGCTCGAAGCTGCGCGCCGGCTGCGGGGCCTCCAGCCCGCCGCACCGCAAGCGCCGCAGGAAGACTGGCAGCGCATGCACACCGGCCGCCTGCTGGCCTGGGTGGTGTTCTGGGGCGCGGTGCTGGTGTGGATCAGCTCGGCACTGCTGAACCAGCCGATCAGCTTCATGCTGCTGGCGGTGGCGCTGGTGTTCGTGTTCGCGATGGTCAACGGCATCTCGCTGGGCATCAGCGACAGCAACCCGATCTCGGCCGCCTTCGTCACCGCGGTGGTGTTGATGGCCGCGCTGGGGCTGAAGGACCCCACTGTCGGGCTGATGGCAGGCGGCATCCTGCTCGTCTCCACCAGCGTGGCCGGCGACATGCAGCAGGACCGCAGCACCGGCTGGCGCCTGGGCACGCCGCGTGTCATCCAGTTCCGCTTCCAGGTGCTGGGCCTCTTGATGGGCGCGGTGATGACGGTGGTGTTCGCCAAGCTCTTCATGTCGGCCTACCCGGTGCTGAACCTCGACCAGACCGTGATGAAGGCCGACGAGCAGCCGGGCCAATGGGCTTCGGCGATGACCTACAAGTTCGTCGGCGCTTTACGCGGTCTGATCGAGGACAAGCCCTACCAGCGCCACGCGATCGCGCTCGGCATCGCGATCGGCTTCGTCGTGCAGGTGCTGCGCAAATGGCTGTTCACGCGCGCCGCCTACCGCCGCATGATGCAAAGCGGCCCGGCCGGCGGCGCGGCGGACTTCGTCGTTGACGCGATCGTGCTGCCTTCGCCCTACGCATTCTCTTTCGGCGCCTTCTTCGGCCTGGCCACCGGTGCCTGGTTCGCGGCCGGCGGCGTGATCAGCAGCGTCGCCGGCTGGATCTCGAAGCGCGTCAGCAAGCCCGAACCGGGTGACGAGGAGCTGCCGTCCGACATGAGTGCCACGTCGCTGCTGGGCGGCGGCCTGATCGCGGGCGATGCGCTGGCGGCCTTGGGCCTGGGCATCGCCGGGCTGCTGGGCACGCTGCTGATGTGAATCAGGCCGGCGGCGGCACCGGCACGAAACGTTCGATCAGCGCCGCACCTTCAGCCAGCAGGAAGTCGCTGAAGGCCTGCGCCACCGGCGGCAGGCGCTTGGTGCGGCGGATCACCACGTACCAGTGCTGCATCAGCGGAAAACCCGGCGTGGCCACTTGCACCAGGCTGCCGGCGCGCAGCTCCTCGCTGCAGGTGTGCGCCGACAGGAAGCTGATGCCCATGCCGGCCATCACCGCCTGCTTGATGGTCTCGGTGCTGGCGATCTCCATCGCGACGCGCAGGTTCGCGATGTCGGCGCCGAAGCCTTCCTCCATCGATTTCCAGGTGTCCGAACCGCGTTCGCGCACGACGAAACCTTCGCGCAGCAGCCGCTCGCGCGGCACACACACTTGGCCCGCCAGCGCGTGGCCCGGCGCGGCGACGACGATGTACGGGTGCGGCGCGAACGGCAGGTTGACGGTGTCCAGGTCGGTGGGCGGGCGCACCATCACCGCCAGGTCAATCTGGTTCTCGACGATGTGGCGCAACAGGCCCTGGCGGTTGTGCACGCTGAAGTTCAGCGAGACGTTGGCGTGCCGGCCGGCGAATTCGACCAGCAGGCGCGGGAAGAAGTAGTCACCGGCGCTGATGACGCCGACGTTCAGGCGCCCGCCCGAGACGCCGTTGAACTGCTTCATCGCGCTGTCCGCGGCGTCGAACTGGTCGATGATCGCGCGCGCGATCTGCAGCAGTTCGGTGCCCGCGGGGGTGAGGTAGATCTTCTTGCCGAACTGTTCGAACAGCACGTTGCCGGCATGCTCTTCGAGTTTGCGGACCTGCGTGGAGACGGCCGGCTGCGTGAGGTGCAGCTCGAGCGCGGCGCGCGAATAGCTCAGCAGCCGTGCGACCGCTTCGAACACCTTCAGCTGGCGCAGCGTGGCGTGGCGCATCGCGCTGCCGCCTTCAGGCCGGCAGCGGCCGCAGGCTGACCTGCCCGCGTTCCCTTTCCATCATCAGCGCCAGGAGTTTCATCAGCGTGTGCACCGCGTCGATGTGCGGCGTGGGCGTCTGCGTCAGCCGTGCGATTTCGACCACCGAGCCGACCAGCGCGTCGATCTCCGGCGCGCGGCCCGCTTCCACGTCCTGCAGCATCGAGGTCTTGTGCCGGCCCACCTTCTCGGCGCCGGCGATGCGCTTTTCCAGGCTCACGCGGAACGTGATGCCGAGTTTCGTCGCGACCGCGTGGGCCTCGGTCATCATCGCCGCGGCCAGCTCGCGGCTGGGCGGGAAGCGGCAGATGTCTTCCAGCGTCGCGTGCGCCAGCGCGCTGATCGGGTTGAAGGTGAGGTTGCCCCACAGCTTGAGCCAGATCTCGGCGCGGATGTCTTCCAGCACCGGCGCCTTGAAGCCGGCGTTGGCGAAAGCCTGCGACAGGCGCAACACGCGCTCGCTGCTGCGGCCGTCGAGTTCGCCCAGCGGGAAGCGGTCGCCTTCGATGTGCTGGATGACGCCCGGCGCCACCAGCTCCGACGCCGGGTAGACGACGCAGCCGATGATGCGCGGCGCGTCGATGGCTTTGCCGAGCAGGCCACCCGGGTCCACCGTCTCCAGCGTGTGGCCGGCGTATTCGCCGCCATGGTTCTGGAAGTACCAGAACGGGATGCCGTTCTGCATCGGCACCACCAGGGTCTCGGGGCCGATCAGGTGCGGCAGGTCCCCGAGCACCGTGGCCACCTGGTGGGCTTTCATGCCCAGCACCACCACATCCTGCACGCCGGCGGCGCGGTAGTCGTTGGTGGCCTTGACGTGGCTCGCGACCTTGCGCGTGCCGTCGGCTTCGATCAGGGTGATGCCCTGCTCGCGAATGGCCTGCAGGTTGGCGCCGCGGACGAGGAAGCTGACGTCCTCACCCGCCAGGGCCAGCCGGGCACCGACCAGCCCGCCGATGGCGCCGGCGCCGATGATGGCGATCTTCATGAAGGGCTCTTTCGGAAGTTGCGAATCGGTGTCGTGGCCCCGGCGCGGCGCGGCACCCGGCGCCTTCAGGCGCCCAGTTCGCGGCCGAGCGATTGGGCCCAGTCGAAGCGGCGCGCAGCGCCGTTCGCAGGGCTCTGGGCCTGCAGCCGCACGCGGGCGGCCGCCTTGGTGTGTTCGATGGCATTGACCAGGAAGTCCGCGTCGTAGGCCCGCAGCAGGTGCCCCTGGCGCGTTTCCAGGTAGTGGCGCAGCCGCGTGGCCGGCAGGTCGCCGGCGCGCTGCAGCTGTTCGTAGGTGTCGCCGTCCCAGTGCCAGCGCAGGCCCAGTTCGTAGAAAGCGGCGTTGTAGGCCTCGCGTTCGAATTCATCGGGTGCGGTGGCGGTGGTGGGGGGCGTGTGGGCCATGGTGCTCTCCTGTCGATCCGTGTTGGACCGAATGCTGAGACCAGGCGTCGATTCATGAAAATGAATTGAATTTATTCAAAGCATTCACGCGCGGTAATGGATCACTTTGGGGGTCACTCGGGGATCACTTGACCACCAGCACCGGCACCGTGGCGTGTTCGATGGTGCTCTGCGCCACCGAGCCCATCAGCGCCGCGGCCTGCGCGCCCATGCCGCGCGAGCCCATCACGATCAGCTCGCAGCCCACGCTGCGCGCCAGCTCGGCCAGCCGCGTGCCGGCGTTGCCGACGCTCTCGTGCTCGTGGAAGGCCACGCCGGCACGCTGCAGCATCGTGCGCGCGGCCTGCAAGGCACCGTCGGCCTGCGCGTGGTGGTGGCCCTGCACGGCGGCCTTGTCGACGAAGCCACTCACATCGCCAGGTAGCGACGGCTGCACGTTGGCCAGGTGGAATTCGATGCGGGCGGCATCGCGCATCTCGCTGCGCAGCGCCAGCGCGTGTTCCAGCACACGCTGCGAGTGCGGCGAGCCGTCGATGGCCAGCAGGATGCGTCGCATGCCGCCCGCCTGCGCCGCTACGGCGGGCGGTACCGCAGCCGCGGCTGCAGCGGCTGCCTTGGCCTCGGCCCGCCCGGCCAGCCAGCGGCCGATCAGCACCACGCCCAGCGCGCCGGCTGCCGGCGCCGCAACGTGCAGCCAGGCTGCGTTCTGGTCGATCCAGGCCTGCACCAGCGGATCGGTGATGGCCATCTCGCCGGCCACGTAGCCCAGCAGGCCGGCGCCCAGCGTGATGATGATCGGGAAGCGCGTCATCAAGGTCAGCAGCAGCGTGCTGGCGAACACCACCAGCGGGATCGACACCGCCAGCCCGACCACCAGCAGCAGCGTGCTGCCCTTGGCCGCCGCGGCCACCGCGATCACGTTGTCCAGGCTCATCACCAGGTCGGCGATGAGGATGGTGCGGATCGCCGCGCCCAGCCCGCCGCCCGCCGTGCCGTGTTCTTCGCCTTCGCCTTCGGGCATCAGCAGCTGCAGCGCAATCCACAGCAGCGCGCCCGCGCCGGCCAGCTTCAGCACCGGCAGGCGCAGCAGCTGCACCGCGACGATGGTCAGCACGATGCGCATCACCACCGCCGCGCCGCTGCCCCAGGCCACGGCCTTCTTCTGCTGCTCGGCCGGCAGGCCACGCGCGGCCAGTGCGATGACCACCGCGTTGTCGCCCGACAGCACGATGTTGACGCCGATGATCTGCATCAGCGCGATCCAGAACTCGGGGTTGTCGAAATTCATGGGCTCACTCCTCCGAAAACTGCGTGCAAAAGCTGCGCCTGCCCGCCGGAATCGGCGGGTGGGCAGTCGATAGGAACACTCAGGCGGGTACGGGACTCAGCGGGCTCAGCAGCCGCCCGCCGCCGTAGCTGCTCTGCTGCGGCGGTTCGCCGCCCGGCTGGATGCGGACGGCGCAGTACTTGAACTCGGGAATCTTCGCGAACGGGTCCAGCGCGGCGTTGGTCAGCCGGTTGATCGCGGCTTCGTAGTAGGCGAAGGCGACGAACACCGCACCGCGCGGCGTGCCGGCGTCGGCCCGTGCGTACAGCGTGACCGCGCCGCGGCGCGACTCGATGGTGACCAGGCCGCCCGGCTGCACGCCCATCGCGGCCAGGTCCAGCGGGTGGATCTGCGCGGTGGGGTCGGGCTCCAGCGCGTCCAGCACGCTGGCGCGCCGCGTCATGCTGCCGGTGTGCCAATGTTCGAGCTGGCGGCCGGTGATCAGCACCAGTGGGTACTCGGTATCGGGCCGTTCGGCGGCGGGAATGATGTCGGCCGGCACGAAGCGCGCTTTGCCGCCTTCGCGCGGGAAGTCGTCGATGAACACCACCGGGTCGCCCGGGTCGCCTTCGTTCACGCACGGGTAGGTGACGGCGTGTTCGGCTTCCAGCCGCTCCCAGGTGATGCCGCCGATGCTGGGCATCACGTGGCGCATCTCGTCGAACACTTCGCTGACGTGTTTGTAGTTCCACGGCAGGCCCATGCGCTTGCCGATCTCCTGGATGATCCAGAGGTCCTGGCGCGCGTCGCCCGGCGGCGGCACGGCCTGGCGGCCCATCTGCACCAGGCGGTCGGTGTTGGTGAAGCTGCCGTTCTTCTCGGGGAAAGCGCTGGCGGGCAGGATCACGTCGGCCAGATACGCGGTTTCGGTGAGGAAGATGTCCTGCACCACCAGGTGCTCCAGCGCGGCCAGCGAAGCGCGCGCGTGGTTGGCGTCGGGGTCGGACATCGCCGGGTTCTCGCCCTCCACGTACATGCCGCGGATGGTGCCGGCGTCGATCGCGTTCATCACCTCGACCACCGTCAGGCCCACCTGGTCGGGCAGCGTGCCGGGAGCCATCTGCCAGGCTTTCTCGAAACGCGCGCGCACCTCGGGGTTCGAGACGTGCTGGTAGTCGGGCAGCATCATCGGGATCAGGCCCGCGTCGGACGCGCCCTGCACGTTGTTCTGGCCGCGCAGCGGGTGCAAGCCGGTGCCGGGGCGGCCGATCTGGCCCGTCATCAGCGCCAGCGCGATCAGGCAGCGCGCGTTGTCGGTGCCGTGCACGTGCTGGCTGATGCCCATGCCCCACAGGATCATCGAGGCCTTGGACGTGGCGTACAGGCGCGCCACTTCGCGCAGCGTCTCGGCCGGGATGCCGCAGATCGGCGCCATCGCCTCGGGTGCGTAGGCCTCGACGTTCTTGCGCAACTCCTCGTAGCCGATGGTGCGGCTCTGGATGAACTTCTCGTCGACCAGGCCTTCGTTGACGATGACGTGCATCAGCGCGTTGAGCATGGCCACGTCGGTATCGGCGCGGAACTGCAGGAAGCGGTGCGCGATGCGCGACAGGTCCGAACGGCGCGGGTCGCAGATGATCAGCTTGGTGCCGGCACGCGCCGCGTTCTTGATGAAGCTGGCCGCCACCGGGTGGTTCACCGACGGGTTGGCGCCGATGATGATCACCACCTCGGCCTGCGTCACGTCCATCACCGGGTTGCTCACCGCGCCCGAGCCGATGCCTTCCAGCAGCGCCACCACCGACGACGCATGGCACAGCCGCGTGCAGTGGTCGACGTTGTTGGACCCAAAGCCGGTGCGCACGAGCTTCTGGAAGAGGTAGGCCTCTTCGTTGCTGCCCTTGGCCGAGCCGAAGCCGGCCAAAGCGCCGCTGCCGTGCGTGTCGCGGATCTTCGCCAGCGTGCCACCGGCGAATTCGAGCGCCTCTTCCCAGCTGGCTTCGCGGAACACATCCATGATGCGTTCCGGGTCCATCTCGAACTCGCCGCTCTTGGGCGGTGCGTCCTTGCGGCGGATCAGCGGCTTCGTCAGGCGCTGCGGGTGGTGCGCGTAGTCGAAGCCGTAGCGGCCCTTCACGCAGAGGCGCCCCTGGTTGGCCGGGCCGTCGCGGCCTTCGACGTAGAGGATCTTGTCGTCCTTCACGTTGAGGGTGAGCTGACAGCCGACGCCGCAGAACGGGCACACCGACTCGACCTGACGGTCGGGCACCGGCAGCGCCACGTCGCGCACCGGCATCAGCGCGCCGGTGGGGCAGGCCTGCACACATTCGCCACAGGCCACACAGGTGGACGCGCCCATCGCGTCGTCCATGTCGAACACGATCTTGGCCTGGTCGCCGCGGAAGGCCAGGCCGATGACGTCGTTGACCTGCTCGTCGCGGCAGGCGCGCAGGCAGCGCGTGCACTGGATGCAGGCGTCCATGTTGACGGCGATGGCGGGGTGCGAGAGATCGCTGACCACGGCTTCGCGCGCAGCGAAGCGCGGGGCGCCGATGCCGAGCTTCTGTGCCCATTCCATGACTTCGTTCTGGCGCGTGAACGGCGCCTGGTGCGCGGCACCTCCGGGCTGGTCAGCCAGCAGCAGTTCGACCACGAGTTTCTGCGAACGCCGTGCGCGTTCGCTGTCGGTCTTCACCACCATGCCGGCGGTGGGCGCGCGGCAGCACGACGCCGCCAGCGTGCGTTCGCCGTCCACTTCCACCACGCAGGCGCGGCAGTTGCCGGCCGGCTCCAGCCCCGGCTTGTGGCACAGATGGGGCACATCGATGCCCTGCTCCGCCGCCACCTCGAAGATGGTCTGTCCGCCGCGCGCCGACACCTTGCGGCCGTCGAGAACGAACTCGATGGCCGGGGCTTGCGGCAGCAGTGCCTTGTGGTTCACCCCGGCATTCATGCGAGTTCCTGGGGAAAGTACTTCACGACGCAATCGATCGGGTTGGGCGCGGCCTGACCCAGGCCGCAAATCGAAGCATCGCGCATCACGGCCGACAACTCCGCCAGCAGGGTCAGGTCCCATTTCGGCTTCTCGATCAAGTCGGAAGCCTTGGCCGTGCCGTTGCGGCAGGGTGTGCACTGGCCGCAGCTCTCGTGCTTGAAGAAACGCATCATGTTGCGTGCGGCATCCGTCGCGGTGTCCTGGTCGGACAGCACGATCACCGCAGCCGAGCCGATGAAACAGCCGTGCGGCTGCAAGGTGTCGAAGTCGAGCGGGATGTCGCCCATGCTGGCCGGCAGGATGCCGCCCGAAGCGCCACCCGGCAGGTAGCCATAGAACGCGTGGCCGTCCACCATGCCGCCGCAGTATTCGGCTATCAGCTCGGTGATCGTGATGCCGGCCGGTGCCAGCTTCACGCCCGGGCGCGCGACGCGGCCCGAGACCGAGAACGAACGCAGCCCCTTGCGGCCGTGCCGGCCTTGCGAAGCGAACCACTCGGCGCCGCGGTCGACCAGCGTGCGCACCCAGTACAGCGTCTCGAAGTTGTGCTCCAGCGTCGGGCGGCCGAACAGGCCCACCTGCGCGACGTAGGGCGGGCGCAAACGCGGCATGCCGCGCTTGCCTTCGATCGATTCGATCATCGCGGACTCTTCGCCGCAGATGTAGGCACCGGCGCCGCGCCGCAGCTGGATCGGCGGCAAGGCCTTGGCCTGCGGGAAGCGCGCCTGCAGCTGCTCGAGCGCCTGCGCCAGCAGCTCGCGGCAGCCGTGGTATTCGTCGCGCAGGTAGATGTAGATCTCGGCAATGCCCACGGCCCAGGCCGCGATCAGCATGCCTTCCAGGAAACGGTGCGGGTCTTGCTCCAGCAGCACGCGGTCCTTGAAGGTGCCGGGTTCGCCTTCGTCGATGTTCACCGCCATCAGACGCGGCGCCACCATGCCGCGCACGATGCGCCACTTGCGCCCGGCCGGGAAACCGGCGCCGCCCAGGCCACGCAGGCCGGCGTTCTCGAGCGTCGCGATGATCGACTCCACATCGCGCTGGCCTTCCAGGCACTGCGTCAGCAGCGTGTAGCCGCCGGCGGCGCTGTAGGCGTCGTAGTCGATGACGTTGGCCTGCGCCGGATGCCGCACCGCGCCGGCGTCGACCGTCGTGCGCACCTGCTCCAGCGTCGCATTCGACAGCGCGTTCTGGCCGACGACGACCGCCGGTGCCTGCTCGCAGCGGCCGACACAGGGCGCCGCGATCACGCGCGCCTCGCTGCCCAGGATCGCCGGCAGCTTCGCCAGCAGCTCACGCGCGCCGGCCATCTCGCACGACAGGCCGTCGCAGACGCGCACGGTCAGCGCCGGCGGCGCTACCTGGCCGGCCTTGACGATGTCGAAGTGGTGATAGAACGAAGCGACCTCGAAGACTTCGGCCTGCGCCAGCTGCATCTCCTGCGTCAGCGCCGCCAGGTGCGCGTCGGAGAGATGGCCGTAGCGGTCCTGGATCTTGTGCAGGTGCTCGATCAGCAGGTCGCGCCGGCGCGGTTCGTCGCCCAGCAGCGCGCGCACCTCTTCCAGCGCGGCGGGGTCCACGCCACGGCCCTTGGGCGCTGAACGGCGGCGCTGGCGCGAAATCTCGCCGGTAGCCACGGCCTCGGGCGCGATCTGAATGACTCGGTGGTTCATCGACGTTTTTCCTAGGTCGCCCTATATCGCTTTCTCGGCGCGCAGCGCCTCGCGGTCGGCCGCGCTGAAACCCAGCTGCGCCAGCACCTCGTCGGTGTGTTCGCCCAAGAGCGGCGAGCGCGTCACTTCGGTCGGGCTGTCGGACAGCTTGATCGGGTTGCCCACGGTCAGGTACTTGCCGCGCGTCGGGTGGTCCAGCTCCACCAGCGTGCCGCTTTCGCGCAAGGACTCGTCGGCCGCGATCTCTTTCATCGACAGAATCGGGCCGCAGGGGATGTCGTATTTGTTCAGGATGTCCATCGCCTCGAACTTGGTCTTGGTCATCGTCCACTGCTCGATGCGCTTGAAGATCGGCTTCAGATGCAAAAGACGGGCCTGCGGCGTCTTGAAGGCTTCGTCCTCCACCCAGTCGGGCTCGCCGATCACTTCGCACACCGCGGGCCACACCGCGGCCTGGGTGATGAAGTAGATGTAGGCGTTGGGGTCGGTCTCCCAGCCCTTGCAGCGCAGGATCGAGCCCGGCTGGCCGCCGCCCGAGGCGTTGCCGGCGCGCGGCACCGCGTCGCCGAACTTGCCGTCGGGGTACTGCGGGTACTCGTGCAGCGAATGCGTACGCTCCAGGCGTTGCTGGTCGCGCAGCTTCACGCGGCACAGGTTCAGCACCGCGTCCTGCATCGGCGCCAGCACCTTCTGGCCGCGGCCGCTGTGGGTGCGCTGGTACAGCGCGGCGACGATGCCCAAAGCCAGGTGCAGGCCGGTGCCGCTGTCGCCGATCTGCGCGCCGGTCACCATCGGGATGCCGTCTTCCATGCCGGTGGTGGATGCGGCGCCGCCGGCACACTGTGCGACGTTTTCGTACACCTTGCAGTGTTCGAACGGGCCCGGGCCGAAGCCCTTCACCGACGCGACGATCATGCGCGGGTTCAGTTCCTGGATGTGCGCCCAGGTGATGCCCATGCGGTCCAGCGCGCCGGGCGCGAAGTTCTCCACCAGCACGTCGCAGCTCTGGATCAGCTTGTCCAGCACGCGCATCCCGCCGGCCTTCTTGGTGTTGATCGTCACCGACTTCTTGTTGTGGTTCAGCATCGTGAAATAGAGGCTGTCCACACCGGGAATGTCGCGCAGCTGCGCGCGCGTGGCGTCGCCCTCGCCGGGGCGTTCGACCTTGATCACGTCGGCCCCCAGCCACGCCAGCAGCTGGGTGCAGGTGGGCCCCGACTGCACGTGCGTGAAGTCGAGGATG
>Ga0307515_10017908_pt1 | contig 12866 bp, 1 predicted proteins | sample 17_EM_MG_FD_194513 | JGI IMG/M metagenome (GOLD analysis project Ga0307515, IMG submission 194513) | Populus trichocarpa ectomycorrhiza microbial communities from riparian zone in the Pacific Northwest, United States - 17_EM | ecosystem: Host-associated > Plants > Roots > Unclassified | place...
ACTTTTTATTCCTTAGTCTTGTTTACTTTAATTATTAACTTATTAAGCTCTACTTTCTAGGACTAGTAGTTACGCTCGCCTTAGCTTAAGGTATCTAACCTATTTTTAGCCGCTTGGGTTATATCTATAGTCTTATAGTGACATTTTATATATATAAACATAGACTCTTAGTTAGAAAAGGTCCATTTACTTAGGTTGTTTAGGTATATACGTAGCGTGTTAAGGCTATATTTAACATAGTTATAAGACCTTCACCGCATATGCAACCTTACCAAAAGGTAGCGCCACACTTCAAAACTTACGCATACCCATCTTACTATCAAAAACAATCGATTTTCCAATTTTTAAGACTTAATTCCTACTGCCTAGAGAGCTAGAGGTGGATTTACTTATCGTTTTACCCCCTTTCCCCCAACAGAAAATTCTTCTTAGGGGTAGTCCTAGCTTATAAGCGAGGCACGGATAGGAACACTAAAACTAAATACTAAAACCACGAAATATAGAGGCTAGATTTTCTACAACTTTTTAGCCTAATCTCCCCAGAAATCTTCTAGTAGGATTAGTAAGGAGAAAGGGTATAAGAATAGTAAAAACTAGGAAACCCCCCTATAAGATATAAAATGCCAAGGTCTAATAGGTTTAAAAAAAAACCTCCTATAGAAATAAGTGATGAAGATTCTATATCTACTTTTTCTCCCCCTTCTCCCTCTCCTGGCCCATTTAGGATAGGAGAAAAAAGAGGACATCCTTAGTCTTCTCCTGAAAAAGAAAATCAAAAACCTATAAAAAAGATAATAAAACTAACGACTACTACGCCTAGTACGCTTAGTATACCTTCCTATTCTCGTTCTCTAGAATAATATTTAAGCGAGGCTTTAGAGAACCTAATTAAGGCCTATAAAGGGATATAAGACGAAGAAAAAGAAAAACAAGTTAGACGTCTAATAGACTATACAGAAAGTATCCTAATAGGAGAAAACCCCTTTACAAAAGAAGAAGAAGAAAAGGCAAAAGATGTCCTAAAAGGACTAGTTAAAGAAGTAAGAGCTCTCTGTAAGGAGGTAGCCCCTACTAAAGAAACCTACGCAAAGAGGCTAAAGAAGAACCTCCCTACTTCGTCCCCTCTACCCTCATTACTACCGTCTCCTACCCCTTCTACTTCTACTAGAAGTAAGAAAAAGCAGCTATAAGAAAGGAAGCTAGTCCTAATTATAGACGAAAAGGATTAACCTTTAGATACCTTCTCTATACGGAACAAAGTTAACTAACTATTTGTATTAAAACTGTAAGTAGAAAAGCCAGTACTAGCGTCTATAGCTAGAACTAAAGGAAAATAAAATATTCTCCTTATAACTATAGAAGAGTATAATGTAGATTTCTTAGTTAAATATAAGGAGATCTGGCATAACTGCTTTACCTTTTAAAGAGAATAAAAACTAGAACTATGGGTTTAAATTATAGCCTATAGGGTTCCTACCCTATCTTTCCTAGGAAAAGGAGGCTCTAAGCTCCTAAAGGAAGAAATCGAGACCTTTAATCCTATAAGGATATAAGGACTACCTAGATGGATCTCATCTAGTGAAAAAAGACACAATCTATAGACCAGATTTGGCTCTATAGTCTTTACTATAGAGAACAAAGAAAAAAGATAAGAAATCCTTAAGCAAAAAGAGATATTAATTGCAGGTACAGCTACTAAGGTAGTAAAATACCTTAAAGTCTCTCCTACTACGCAGTATACGAGCTGCCAAAAATTTGGCCATATAGGAGATAGGTGCTCTACTAGGGCCTGCAAATACTATGCAGCTGCACACTTATCTAAAGACCATTCTTGTTTTACCTGTATAATAACAGGCAAGCCTTACCAGCATACCACCCCTCTTTGCATTAATTGTAAAAAAAAACACTTTGCTAATAGTAAAGACTGCGAGACTCTTAAAGCAGCTAAACTAGTACGCGAAGAAGATTCTATAGAAGAATAAAATAGATAGAATTCTAGAAGGAGGCAACTCCTACTAGGCTCTTAAAAAGATATTAAAGAGTAAAAGGATAGAAATAAATTGCAAAAGGACAGGGACAGGTGTTAGGATTTCTTATAGTTTTTCCTACTGTTTCTTATTCCCTAGTAGTTGTAGGAACTTAGGGTTTACTAAGAAACTATAAACTACTAGGACATAGCTACTAGTATATGTTAAGCTGCCTAGAAAGGATTTATGTATATAGAACTATAGCGCCATAGCTTAGAGGCTGCATGCGCAGTATTGTATATAGTATAATACAATCGGATAAAAAATAAATAATAAAAAACATAGTTATAAGTCTTATCCGTTAGTATGTCTAATATATAGAGGATTTCGTCTATTAGGGTCTTAAAGCACTTTACATCCCTCTAAAAAACGCCTTAGATTTTTGTTTCCTATATTTTAAAATTTTCTTACTTTTTAATTGGTGATCCCTTACCATCAAATGGGGTTAGATCTTTTGCTTTACGCTTTTTTCTATAGGGCTTAGTTAAAAGAGGGGAGCTAGTAGTAGGGTTCTTGTCGGTAATAGTCTTAGTAAATATAGTAATTTAAGAGCTTAGGTTTTATATAGTCTCAGTATATACAAGGGCTTGCTATTTATATTGTTTAATATATAGTTTAAGTGTCTTAAGGGAGTTAATTCTGTATTAAGCTTTTTTAAGTTAGAACTTTATAGCTTGGCCTTTACTATAGACGGCTTAAAGGCCGCTCTTAATACTAGTTAAGAAGGCTGTATATATAGAGAGTTGCTAAAAGGTTCCTGCCATATTAAGGTCCTTTAGGTATTTAGGACCGTTCCTAATCGCCTAGGCAATATTAGTATAGGAGGTATTAAGAAGGCGGGCGAGTACTTCGCAAGGGTTCGTCGGCGGGACGTCGTCTATATTATAGTCGCCCATTCTAAAAGATCTAGGTAAGGCAATCGGAATCTATAAGGCTGACTATAATACTAAAATTGCTAAGACTATACTAAGGCTATGCTAAGACTGTGCTGGGATTGTCTGGGACTGTAGTATAGTGTTATTAGTCGCGCTAGGTCGCGATTGTACTAGGAAAACGGAGATAGTAAACTAGGAAAAATAAAGATCGTAATAGGGTGCAATTAGAGATACCACAAACTGTTACAGTACTATAATGAAGTAGACTAAATAACTACGTTATAGTATAAAGAGGAGAAGAAGGTGGAAAGGGGGTATTGTATATAAATAGTAGGGCCGGCCGCTAAGGTACTAGTGGTGGTCTAGCTAATAGTAGAAAATAGTACAAGATAGTATGGAACAGTATGCGTTAAGTTAGTGCCGTAATATTTACCAACTATATAGGTTACCTAACTCGATTACGTCCGACTAAGGTATATAATTTAACTCTAATATATAGAGACGAATCTACTAACGCCTTAGCATCTCTGTTAAGATATCTATATCCTTCTATTATAAAACTGCTAGGTAACTAGAAAACGCTAATGCCAGTATAAAAGCATACCTACAATAGGTAGTTGCCTATAGTTAAGATAACTAGGTAAATTACCTTCTACTAGGTAAATTTATAGTAAATAACTACGTCTTAACCACTATAAGACTTACCCCGTTCTTCGAAAATAAGGGTTATTACCCCTAATCCGGTATAGAGCCACTAGAACCTATTAATAAGAAACTGCTATATAGAAAACGCCTTAAGATGCTACTTACTAACTAGTATACAGACCGTATAAAAAATCTACTTAACTACTATAAGGGAGAAATGGCCTAGGCTTAAGCAAAGTAGGCCTACTTCGCCGACTATTATAAAACGCCACCACTGGAGATGCGTGTTAGTGACTAGGTATAGCTAGATATACATAATATCTCTATATAAAGGCCTATAAAGTCACTTAATTATAAGAACCTTGGCCCCTATTTAATTAAATAAGTTATTAATAGGGGAGCCATATATAAGCTAGAACTCCTACTTACCCTAGCCACCCGTGGAATATAGCCCGTATTTCACCTATAGCTACTACACCTCTATTAGCCTAACCCCTTACTAGGGTAGATATAGCCTAAACCCCTACTAGTACTAATCTAAGATAAGAATAAAGACGAGAACTATAAGGAGTAGACCGTTAAACGAATTATTAACTCTAAATACTTTAGTAAAGGTAAAGGACGACGGCTTTACTATAACGTGGCTAACGGGGTTTTGACCGCTCCCCTAGTTATAACCGTTTAGAAAATCAAAGTGAGCCGAAATGTTAATTTGGTGGAAAATAACTAATAAAAGTTCCAAATGGTTATAACTAAGGAAGCGGTTAAAACCCCGTTAACTACGTTAGAGCTATATATACAGGATTTAACATAAATTAGCTAGAATAGTAACTATAGGAAGACTTTAAAAATGCAAAGGATCTAATTAGCGACTTTTACTATGTAAACCTATAAAAACCGGGCCTAAGTAGAGACTTTATACCTAATCCTCTATAGGAGCCCTTATAGAGTTAAACCGTTATATATTACTATATAAGAGCAAATTACCATTAAATTGCCGTTAGATTGCGGTAAAGTGCGATTACGTAACTGGAATATTGTTAAGATATCTAGGAACTTTAACCGGCGGTTAAAGTTATCTAATTGGTCAGATTCTTAGATGCCAAGCCCTATTATATAACGTTGTTTTAAGCCTTTAGCAATACCCCCCTTTTCTTCTTTTCTATACCTTAAGTGTCCCTTTTATATATATATAGTAACTATAGCGTTACCAGAGCTCCGCCTCTATAAGAGGGGGGGTAGTATTATAGAACCCTACCGTAGGGGCCTCTATAGGAGAGCCCTGTGCTCTTATATACACCTTACGTATAGCTTATGTTAGCTACGCGTAGGTATATTACCTCCTTACGCCCTCGACCCTTACGATCGATCGCGTAACGTCTTATAGACTCCTTAAATACATACGCTTTGTAGCTACTACCCCCGTCCTATAATACTAAGATTATAGTAACCTAAAAGTATAAGTTATTAGAAAGTGATTGGATAAGAAGGATTTAAAAGGCGTAATCTAAGAATTTAGAAATAGACTAGTATAAATAGAGAATAAATATATATATCCTAAGAGGAATAGCAGAAGAGTTTATTATCTATATATATATCTATGCCAATATATAATACGCTAGGTGCTTTAGATTAACTCTTAACTTATCTTTATCCTTAAGTTTAAACCTCTATTTAGTTAATCTAAATATTATAACTTTATTTACGGGTACTAAGATATATCTCTTACTTCTCTAGTTCTTTAATTATTCCTTTAGATCCTTTAATATAAGTTATAGCCTTTTTCGTAATTAGGTAGTTTTAAATAACTCGCTCGTCTAACTATATATAAAAATCTTCCCACTTATTATTATGTCGTTATCTATACTACTTTTAGTATAGCTCCCTAAGTATATACGGCCTATCTATAAGGAAGTATCTTTTTATTACTATATTGTAATAGCCCTTTATATATTATTCTTTAAATCTAGTTAGAATTTCTAAGTCCTTTTCCTATTCTAGTTCGTTTAGCTATTTTACTCTTAGCGTTCCTGCCTTTAGCCTATTAGTAATTCTGTATATAAGTGCTCTATCTTTTATATAGCCTAATATACTAAATCTCTTATCTAGTTTCTATTCTTATTATATAAGGATTCTTTATCTAAACTCCTCTATAGTTTCTTTATTTGCTTACCTTATAAGTAAATCCTTAAAGTCTTCTTATTTCTTAATTGTAGTATTAACTTCTTAATCCTATTGCTAAGCCTTGCTTGCAATTTCTTTAATAGTCCTTATTCTATTGCTAAAATCTTAGTTTTATAGGATTCTTAATTCTAAGTTTACTTTTTTCTTAAGCCGTACTTTAGCCTTAGTCTAACTAGGCTTCTATAATATTCTTATCTTATCTTAAAAGTCTTAAATTTTACTTAAGCTCAGACCCCTAGAACTCGGTTAGCCCCCGAACTCGGCCACCTAACCAAAATTAAACCACCGACTTGTCAACCTATTTTCTCTACAACGAATTAATTAATATAGACCAAAATAAGTAGAACTTATAAATAACTATTATAGATTCTAAATCTAATGTCCATAAGTTTATACGAAAAGCAGTGCTTGCATATAGCGTCCCTTTGGCAATTTTATACGATAATTAAATGGCGGACTACTGGGGCAATTTGTACACCAATGCAAATAGCAATTAACTCCTATATAGTAGGCCTTCCTTGGCAATTAGGTACTTAAATAGGATTTATAAAAAATTTCCCTATTATATACGTAATAAAAAAAATAGCTTAAGTCTCTGGTTAAAGTAGTACTAAGCCCCTTAGTAAAATATATATATACCTAATTAATAGAAGGTATATAAATTAATAGAGTATAACTAAAGTTAATTTAAAAGTTTTATAGCCTTTATAAAAGGGTGTAAAAAAAGGTTAATATATAGGTAAAAAATACCTAAAATACAGACAAATTTAGAGTTATATTAAGCGTATATATAAATTTAATTATAATAAGATATATCTTTTAAAAAAAGTTTTTTATAAAGTTGTTAATAATTATAAATAGGTATTTATTATAAAGATAATATTTACCCTTCGCTAGATAATTTATTTTAAAGGAAAACACCCTTAATTAATATAAGTATACTAAGATAAAGTATTTTATTAAATATATATAGCCTAAAAGAATAGTTAAATGGCTAATTGTATTATATTTAGCCAATTTATAAAAAAATTTTATATCTAAAACAATTTTTTTTTGTAATAAGGCCCAATTATATTTCTTTTATAGCTATATAAGCCATTATATAGTTAAGTTTTTAATAAAATATACAATATACAATATATAGGTTTTTTTTACTACTTTATTTAATATAATAATCCTTAAATCTATTTTAAATCTTCTCTATTAAGTTAAAATATTTTAAGTAAATTAGAAAGTATATATCTCTTAGGCCGTCGAAATCGGACTCTGCACCTATACGTAGTGACGGCTACGAACCTGGTCTTTGAAGTTCAGATTTAGAGCCAATGTAGAGACGTTACATAGCGTGCGGATAGGACCTAGTGGTGGTTGTGGGCGTTAAGGGCGGTGGTGAAAAATTTTCGGATAGTAAGATCTTGAAAACTACTACTGTTGGCTCTCTATAATACGACGACTACTACGCTGTTCTCCTATCTAAGGCACCTATACGATCCAACATAGATATACAGTTTTCGATAATATCCCCCGTCCCCCAGTAGAAAGCATTAATAACCTTATATTAATAAACAAATAAACGCGAACGAACGAACGAACGAGCAAATATACGGCCCCTCTTAACCCCTAGGGCGATCGCCCGCGGAGTATGCGGTCACTTGCCGTACTGCCGTAATACTACTGAAACCGATAGCCGGATAACCCCGTACGGTTTTCCTTATCTCCTCTTAACGGAGTGGTGCCCTTAGAGAGGGCCTAGTAACTAGGGCCTAGGTATAAAAGATACCCAGATACACATCCCGCTTTCGTCTTTTAGTATTAGGATAGTAGAACGGATAAATCCCCCTTACGCCTTTAATAGGCCTTAGGGGGGGGGAGGTATAGTGTATATGGTAATAGTTAATAAGAGACAGCATATAGGGGGTAGTTAAGATATAGGACACAACTATAAGCATACGGCAATCGATCGGCAAGGCCTAGCTAGGATATAGTGAACCCTAGCTTTAGATAAGCTAGAGAAGGAAGTAGTGGTTCCCAAGGAGTTCAAAACATCTAAGGAGGAGGACGTAGCTATAGGCCTATAGGGCCGCTGCTACGTACAGGCATGGCAATTCAGGGTTTTTTATCCTACTAAGGTGGCTTATAGGGTTTTTCCTCCCCCCCAATAGCAAGGGGTTTTTCCTATTAATATTACTTTCCCCTTATGTATAGAGTAGTCTACGTAGGCCTAGATAGGATCCGTATTAGACGTTAATTAAAGAATCTACTACTACTATATATCTCTTATCTAATAGCTCTAGTTAAGAAGTACTATTTTACTAAGTATTACTATAAGACCTAAAAAAAGGCTTTATAATAAAAATAACCAATTTTAGGCAGCATATCTTTAGTATTTATTTATAAAGTCTATATAAAGGCTTTAAATATTTTTAGGTAAAAAATAGGGCTTTAATAAAGGGGTTAAGCTTTAAAAAAGCTAATAGTAATTAATTTAATAATATAATGACCCTAAAGAAGCCCTATAATATATATTATATAGCTTAAGGCTTTTATAATAAGTATATACTTAATTAAAAGATTTGGTTACTTTTATAAAAATTAAGTTAACAACTTTAGAGAGTTATTCTAAAGGCTATTTACATAGGTGCTTAAATATATAGATTATAATTATAACTTAAAGACCTTAAAAATCTAAAAATCTATAAATAGATAATGGTAGATCTAAATATAATACTAAAATATATAGATGTAATTAATAAAGCTATTGTAAAGGTAGAGGGAAAAAGGCTAAAATAAGGGTAAAGGGGCCAAAATTAAAGCTTTAAAATAGGCTAGATAGAAATCCCGAAGCCGATATACTAAATGGCATATAAGAATAATTAATTAATTAAATTTTATTGAGTGTAAATAGCTTCCAAAGTAGTGTGGCCGATTTGGTAGGGTAACTGAGTTTGGAAGGTAACCGAGTTCTAGGGGTCCGAGCTTATCTCACTTTAAAAATCTTATGCCTCTGGGAAACTCTATCCCGTGCTTATTTATATATCTTTAAACTAAGCTACTGCTCTACTCTATTAATTATCGTCTATTATAGGTCCTTAAGCTTCTCTTATCCCTTTTTAGGAATCTTTAGCATTTCTTATCTTATCTTAAGAATCTTAAACCTGTAGCCTTTTACCTTTATTAAGTGGTAAGCTAGCACTAGTAGTTATCTACTTACTTAATCCCTTTTATTAAATATTTCTCCTACCATCTTATAAAGCGATAGATACCGTATCTAATAGTGTTATAATTTCTATTACCAATCCCTATTTTGTATAGGTTTTAGTCTCTACTTCTAATATAACTATTTTAAGGTCTATACACTTCTAGTAAGCTGCCTTTATTATCTTATTATTATTAAATAATTTACCTATATTAAATTTATCGTCCTTAATATCTAATCTGCGAGATAGCTTATTAGTTCCTTTAAACTCTAATAACTTTAGCTCCTATAGCTAATAGCTTACACTATACTTAGCGTCCTTATAAATTTGATATATATTATTATAACAAAACATAAAACTTTTAATTAAACATTGTTTTGTTCCTTATAATATACTATTATCCCTTTATATATATATATATCACCCTATATATTTGTTTAGATATATATATTATATAAAAAAGTAGCGAAAAAAGGAGCTCTTGCTGCACCCAGCCCAAAAAGACCAAAAACAACCAAAAGAACCCTGAAAAACACCCAGAGAATCCCCCTGAGATGCATGCATCGCAGGGGAGGCACACGTCGAACGACGGTGGTTCGCACTCGCGCGCGCCCACCAGAACCACGCCCAGCAATGGCCCTCCACAACAAGAACGGGCGAATACCACACTATAAAACGGAAAGACCTCTATTAAGAAAGCATCTAACAAAATATAAAGCCTATTAGACGCGTTTAGTATCCGTAGTTACGGGAAAGTAACCGTCAGCTATAATAAACTAATGTAGCTAGTAGAATGGCTCCGCTAATCCAGCGTACCTTAGGCGCCCCTCTAGCAAACCCTTAACTAAATCCTCCAACGGCTAAACAAAATTAAAAATAAATAAAATCCCTCCCTACCGGCGAACCGCACCTAGGCCGCCGTAGCTACGCCTTTATAGTATAGGGAGCCTACCCCCTTAAAGATAATATCCGGATATATAATTATAATATAACTAAATATAGAGAAAGCAGAGGGGCTTAGGGGACAATTAGAAATAGAAGTCCTTATAGAAATTTATAAAGAGGTCTACGACGCCGTTATAGTCCGATACCTTAGGAGCGGAGATATTAGAGTTACCTTAAGGGACTAATAGGTAAAGGAACAAGCTATAAGGGTAGGGGACAGGCTAGGAGAACGTATTGGCATAAAAGTGCTCCGTAAAGATTACCTAGTTAAAGTCCCAGTGGTTCCCCTAAGCCTTAGGGTAGAAAAGGGACGCTAGGCAGATAATACGGCAACTATATATAAAATAGTAAAATAAATAGAACGCCTTATACCAGGACTTAAGATTACCTAAATCTAATGGCTTTAACAGGAAAATATAAACTAAGCATATAATAAGAATAATAAAAGAATATAAGGGTTACTAAAGACTCGCCAGGGAGACGCCGGTCAAACGCATAGCTCCCTTATTATTAGCATATATACACTAGAAATACAAAAACTCCTTATCTAAAAAGGTATTATTATAAACGGCCTTATATACAACGCAAGGCTTTATAATTATAAACTCCGCCTAGAATAATGCTACCGCTATATATAATAGGGATACACTTAATCCACATGCGCAGTATAGGTGTGCTACGGCCACTATATAGGCCCCCATAATATAAGAAACTACTTAAATTAAGACTAAATAAAATGCGTAAACTGCTACCAAAGCACACATAAGGCGTAGGAGAGAGGAGACTACATTAAATACAGAAGACGGAAGGTAAGGGCTCAACAGCTGCGGGAATAACTGCACGCTAGGTTATACAAATAGAAACAACAGGCGATAAGCTAGGGGGGCGCAGGTGCCTTTCTAGCATTTCCTACCTTTAACACCAGGGGGCTAGGCCAGCCATCCCAAGCCTTAACGGGCTAGAAGCGTCGCTACGCGATATTACCAGACCGTATAGGGATATAAGGGTCACAGGGGATACAAGGGAGAGGACGCCCTATAGGAAGACCATTATAGACAGCTATAGCAAGCTTAAAACTAGGATAATTAAGAATTAGACTTAACGCGGCAAATATAACATTTACAGCCAACTCTTAAAGGGTATATAGCCAACCAGTAAGAACAGGGGAGAAACCGGAGATAATAATAGATTTAGATATAGAAGCGCTACTAGAAATATAAGACACGGGAATAGAAAGCTTTATATAAAATAAGTAGTAACTAGGATGTAGATATAAGAGACAGAAGCTCTAAATGTCCTAGAGAAAGTAGAAATAGAGAAAGCGAGGAACAAAGGAGAGGCAAAGGACCCCCGCTAGGGGTCCGCTACCTATCCATTATATAGTATAACTGCGGTAATATAAACTACCGTCTTGCAAGGCCCTTGCTAGACAGCTTAGACCTAGAGAAATACCACATCCTTACTATATAAGAGCCGTATTATAATACCTACATATAATTAATATACTGCCCCTAAGGATTCCAGCTCCTATATAAACCAAAAGCAGCTATATGCGTATACTTTATAATCAGCAAGGCTATCAGCCTATCCTTATAGTTATAGCAGGCAGTTAACCTAGATATTACAGTTATAACAATTTAGATATATAGGGGACCGGTTTAGATTATTAATATATATAACCCTAGGGTTAAAGGGGTCCCACAAATAGAGAATATTATATTGGTAATAAGCTTACTAGAAACCAAAGACACAGAGTCTATCCTATTAGGAGATATAAACCTCCACCACCCGCAGTAGGGGGGTATCTATATTACTGCCGAACGACAGGCAGAGTGCCTACTAAAAGCTATAAATACCTAGGGCCTTAAGCTAGCCACCCCCCTAGGAGCAATTACATGGCAACGAGGCACCGCTAGAAGTATAATTAACCTTACATTTATAAACGAAGGCCTATACCAGAGACTTAAAAGATGCAACCCTAAAGAAAAATAGGCACTTGCTTTAAACTATATCCCCATCTAAATATAGCTAGATCTAGACATTAAGGCATAATTAAATAGCAAAAGATACGTAATAAGAAAGCTTAAGACAGACAGCTTCCTTAATATAGTTAAACAATAACTTTAAGACCTAAAAGAAATCCACCTAATACCAAATAAGCAAGGCTTAGTGGCTACCCCTAAGGAAATTAACTAAAGACTAGAAAGGATCTAGGCAGCAATTAAAAATGGGTTAAAAGAGCACTGCCTAGTCTTAAAAGCGGGCCCCTACGCGCGACACGCATGGTCCGCATAATGCGCAGTTCTTATCGCCAGCCAATAACAAGCAAGAAGAAAATACATAAGCAGCCATAATCCTAAAGATAAAAGACATTACAAAGACACAAGAAACCAGCTAAAAAATACCCTAAAAAAAGAAGTAAGAAATAGCTAGAGACGGTTTATAAATAAGTATACTATTAACCCGAGCCTCCCCCATAATAAAGGTCTTTGGAGGATAGCGAAATAGGCAAAAAAAAAGGCAGGACGTCCAGTAGAAGACCTACACCTTCCGCCCCTACAAAGACTAGGTAAATTACTGGCTATAAGCAATAATAATAAGAAGGCAAAAATCCTTATAGAAAGATTTTTCCCCTAACTAGCTTTAGCAGACCTTAGCAATATTATAGGTAAAGCACCGGTGACTCGCCTAAGGGTTAACAGTAATATAATAACCGAAGAAATAGCCAGAACTATTAGCCGCCTTTTAAATAATACAGCACTAGAACTAGATAGGATCCTAAATAAAGCCCTAAAGACCTACAGACCACTAATAGCACCTTAGCTTACGGATATAGCTAGAGTATACTTTATAATAAGCTACTACCTAAGACTTGGAAGAGCTATAATAACGTTTATCCTACGTAAAGAAGGTAAAGCAGACTACTTATTTCCAGGGAGCTACCGCCCTATTGCCTTAGAGAATACCCTTAGCAAGATCTTAGAAAGGGTAAT
>Ga0307515_10017909_pt1 | contig 12866 bp, 2 predicted proteins | sample 17_EM_MG_FD_194513 | JGI IMG/M metagenome (GOLD analysis project Ga0307515, IMG submission 194513) | Populus trichocarpa ectomycorrhiza microbial communities from riparian zone in the Pacific Northwest, United States - 17_EM | ecosystem: Host-associated > Plants > Roots > Unclassified | place...
TAGAAAGAACCTTAAACTTATTCCTAGTTCTAATTCTATCTTATAGTCCTATACTATATACTTTAATAGCTTTTTACTTTCTAGTAACTATAGTTTCTTACTATACTTATAATATCTCTTTAGTATATAGCCTAACCCTTTTTCTATTTCTTTGTAGGTTACCCCTACTTAGTACTATACTAACTTAATTTATTATTATATCTTGCGGCATTAAGCATCTCTAATATTAACCTAACCTATAACCTAATCGATCTTTAGATTGTATTCCTATAACTAAGGCATTCCTAATACTGCTTTATTATTCCCTAATAGTAATATATTAAAAGACATCTTAACTTATCTTTCTTTAATGGTTAACTAAATAGGTCCTATTTCCAGATTAATAATGCCTCCTCTATAGGCTATTAGATCTCCTAAAATTATTACTAATAGGTAAGGGTGCTCTTTTTCCCTATATGGTAACCCTATTTTTTTTTAACTACTGCTAGTAAGATATAGTTCCTTATTACTCTACTATCTACTAATACTTTAAACTGTTAATCTTACCACTTAATTTATAAATTTAGGTATTAACCTTAAATTCCCTTAAGGGTTTAAGGCTCTACTACTAGTTCCCTCTAGTCCCGTAGGCCTCTACTTTTCCTAACCATTAGCTACTAGATCCTATCTGTACTTAGTCTAACCTAGGCTAATACTTAATTCGCTTTTTATCTTTAATATGCCACGGATATATATATTTAGGATATTCCCACTATTATTATCTATCTAGGCATTTTTCCGTAAGGAATCTTCCTAGTTAAAGTATTAAGTCCCTTTAATCTTAAACTTCTACGGGGTGCTAACTATGTATATACTTAGCGTTTCGGTATTTTACCTCGTCTATTATCTAATATATCCTTATTAAATACTTTCGATTTTTATCCTTAGGTACTCTATATATATTATATACATTATCCACGCATACTATCCACAATAGTATATAATATGCTTAATATCTTAGGTTAACTCTTAGCTTATCTTTATCCTTAAGTTTAAACCTCTCTCTTATTAATTTAAGCGTTATAACTTTATTTATAGGTACTAAGATTCGCCTTTTACTTCTCTAGTCCTCTAACTACTCCTCTAGATCTTTTAATATTATAATTAAGGCTCCTTTAATATAAGTTATAACCTTTTCTATAATCGGGTGGTCTTAGATAACTTTTTTATCTAACTATATATAGAAATCTTCCCACTTATTATTGTGTTGTTATCTATACTATTTTTAGTATAACCCTTTAAGTATATACGGCGTATCCATAAAGAAGTATCTCTTTATTACTATATTGTAACAGCCCTTTATATATCATTCCTTAAATCTAGTTAAAATCCCTAGATCCTCTTCTTCTTCCAGTTTAATAAGCCACTTAGCTCTTAATTGCCTACCTTAGGCCTATTAGTGACTCTTTGTACGGGTGCCCTGTCCTTTATACAACCTAATATACTAGATCTCTTGTCTAGTTTTTACTCTTGCTATACAGTGATTCTTACTCTAAATTCTACTATAGTTTCTTTCCTTTCGCGTCTTATAAGTAGATCCTTAAAGTTCTCTTACTTCTTAATCTTATTATTAACTTTTTAATCTTTAGGCCAAATACTATATTCCCCTAGTAAGTCTTCCGGGTCTATATATTTATCTCCTAGTCTAACTACTGTTTATATTATAGATTCTCTAATCTATAAAGAAGCCTCTTACTTCCTATTTATAGGTTCCCTTATTTATACTCTAAATCTTTAGTCCCTTAGATTCTTTAATCCTAAGCTTGCTTCTAACTTAAGCTTAGCTTTTACCTTAGTCTAATTAGGCGTCTATAGTGTTCTTATCTCATTTTAAAAGTCTTAAATCTCACTTATTTCGTCTTAAGAATTTTATGCTATAGGAAACTCTTATCCCAAGCTTATTTATATATCTTTAAACTAAGTTACTGCTCTACTCTATCGGTTTTCGTCCGTTATAGGTCCTTAAGCTATCCTTATCCTATTTTTAGAATCTTAGATCTCTTTTATCTTATCTTAAAAATCTTAAGCCTTTGGCCTTTTGCCTTTATTAAGTAGTAAATTAGCACTAGCAGTCGTCTGCTTACTTAATCTCTATAAGATACTCTTCCTTCTATCTTATAAAGCGATGGATGCCGTATTTAACGGTATTATAATACCCGTTACTAAACCTTGCTCTATAGCGGTCTCAGTCTCTACTTCTATAATTGCGTTATTAAGGTTTAGATACCCCTAGTTAGTTCCTTTATCTTTCTTATTGCTATTAATTAATAAATACTCTAATTCCATTATTATTGTTACTAATTATTATCCGTATATTACTATAATATTCTAATCTAGCTTATAAAGTTAATTTTATTCTTTATCTAACTCTCTAGTTCCCTTAAGTCCTCTTAACTCTAGCTTTTATAGCTAATAGCTTACACCATACTTAGCGTCTTTATAAATTTAGTATGCATTATTATAACAAAATATAAAACTGTTAATTAAACATTCTTTTATTCCTTATAGTATACTATTATCCCTCTATATATATATATCTTCTACTAGTCTAGTTCCCTTTATTATATAGTAACTCTAACCATCTTTATAATCCCTTGCGAAGTAACCTTATTTTCCGCAATTTATATAAGCTCTATTTTTAAACTATTAACTTTACTATAGAGTCCGCCTAAACGTCTTCTACTATTAAGATCCCTGGTTTAGTCTTTACTCCTTAGTCCTATAATTACTAGATCCTTAACCTCTAGGTTTCTATAATTTCTTACTCTATCTCTTATAGGTTTCTTTAGTACCGCTTAGGTCTATTAGCTTTGCGCTATACTATAGTTTTTAACTTAGCTTTAGTTATTGCGTACTTTGCGTCTTATATAACTATAGAATTCTATCTTAACCTCTCTTAGCCTATTCCCTTTAGTAGATCCTATTGTTAATCTTAATCGCTTAATCTATTAAATCCCTTAGGGTATCCATATCTTCTATTAGAATAATTACGTCCTAGACTTTAGCCTTAAGTCCTTATTTATACTGTGCTATAAGCGCCTTATTATTCCACTTAACTTATATAGCTAACATTTGGAACTATATTATATACTTAATTACTAAAGTTCGTTGCGTAATATCTTAAAGTTTTCTTTCCGCTATAGTTACTGCCTCTAAATCTCTAAATATTTATATAAGTCGCTCTATAAACCCTTCCTAACTTAAGAACATAAACCGCACCTCTTAGTTAGTGGTTGTTATTCTATTTACTTATATTTCTATAAGGTAAAGCTTAAACTATTTAAGTGCTCTTCCTAATAGGAATAGTCCTGCATAAGCTATTCGATCTATAGGTATTAGCAGTTTTACTCCTTCTTACGTAACCTTAAAGTGTATTTACGTAAGAAATCCTTTAAGCTTTAACCTCTCTCCTAAGAATCTCTTAATTAAAGGTAACTTAATTTTTACTGCCTTTATCCTATTAATCCTTTATTTAAGTGTTGTATTATTCTCTATTAACTAATTAACTATCTCTTATAATTATTTAACCGTCACAGGTTGTTATAAGTTAGTATCTGCTATACTAGTATTACCTCCTAACCTTAAAGTAGTTGCCGCCGTTAATAGCGTTATAGTGGCTGCTTTTAGTAGCATATTATTTAACTTATTAAAACCATAACTAGGTAGTAATTATATAACGGAACCTTATAGCAGGTACTATAATAGGTCCTATTAATAGGCTAAGTATATAGGTATTGCAAGTAAATTAACAACGTAATAATAACTAGTAGAGTGGTTGCCTAACAGATTAACTCTAATTATATTCTAAGAATTACTATAAGGAAGGAACTATCTAGGTAGGGACTAAGGGTCCTTAAATACACAACCATACTCCTATAAAATCCTTCTTATACGTAATATACATGTGCTTTATCTACTCTATTATAGATCCTATAAATTATACAGATTACACAGATTATATTATATAACTTATACTACTATTCCTCGTTATATAGTTCTACCGGCTCTATCCTAGACCGTGCTTTTATTAACTAACTAGCTTCTTCCGACTCCTCTCTAAGTAGTCGTAACATCGTACTTAAAGCGTCCGTAATATTAAGTGCTTATTCTAGAAGCCTTTAAGATAAAATTAATGGTAAGGACCTTTTTAATTACGTTAGGGGCGTTATGGAAGAAGTTAATAGATAGGACTCTAGCAAAAATAAAGAAAAAGGAAGATGTTAAGAAGTTATTATAATAAGAAGCTCTTCTAGGGCGGGCTATATATTACGGCTTAAATAAATGCCTTTAAACCAAAGCTTAAACGAATGCTGTATTACGAAGATACTAAGCTAAGAAGAAGGAAAAGGGGTCGCTAGGACCGATGTAAATAAATATATAGGGTGAGCCGCCAAGGCGCTAGCTTTAGGCGAGCCAATTATAGGTTGGCAGAATTTGGCAGATAACGTGCAATAGCGCCGTTACATCACCCCCCTCTTTAAAAGAAAGCCTGCCCTTAGGCTTAGTTAGAAATAAGATAGCACTAGGCTTTTAAAACGTGAGATTATAAAATATAAGATAAGGAAAGAAAGAAGACACGAGCGTGTCCGGACTAAGTACTATAAGGCGATTATGCATTAAGTAGAAGCGCTAGGCTAGGAAGAGTAGCCGCTAAAAGTCTTAGTAAGGATTTAACTAATTAGATAACTTTAACCGGTGGTTAAAGTTCCTAGATATCTGAAGTTTTACGGTACTAGTAGAAAACGGCAGAATCTGGTAAAATCTGGTAGATAGCTATATTAGGGATTTAGGGCGTTCTTATCCCTATACTCCTTCGGTAACTTATTATCTTTATTATACTAGTATTCCATCTACTTATTTAAGTACTTTAGGGGTTTAGGTGCGTTAGGGTATTAGCTATAAAACTTTTTAAGCTTCTAGGGGTAGCCTATAAAGTTCTATATAGGGTACTAGGTTAAGTCCGAGTTATAGCCCTTCTATTAAATATAGTATTTTAATATTTCCCGTACTATCTTATAGGCTAGTATTTTATTAACTCCTTATTTATTATTACCGTTTACTTAAATTAGTAGGGGAGGCTTCTTCTTTTATCTGGGTAATAGGTTATTTACAGCTTTCTATAACTTATTTAGCGAGAAAATAGGGTACACCCTAATTAAATCCGGGAGCTTTACCTTATATAAGTTGCCTAACTTCTTAAGAACCTTATATGGTCCTGCTATTTAGTAGTCTAACTTATAGCTAGGTTATTCGGTCTTTTAATTCTTTATTATAACCTAGACTATATTACTAGGGGCAAAATTAGGCTCTTAACGGTGTTTATTCGCCTGCTATTTTATTAACCTTTAGGCTTTTTCTAGGTTCTTATAGGCTACTATCTAAGCTTCCTTTAAGCGTTTAATATACTATTAGGCCTTACTATAAAATAGCTTCTCTCGTATAGTCTGAGGTTCTTTTAGCCTTTTTTAGTTAAAGCTTATATAGGGTAAGTATCCTATTTCTAGCTGAATTAGAGTAAACCCTGTGGAGTTATAGGGTAGAGTTGCTTGGGCGTAGTCTATTAAAGGTAGTAGTTTAGACTAGTTATTCTAAAAGTAGTTAATAAAGGGCCTAAGCCTTTAGTTTAGGTACTAATTTATAATCTCCGTCTAACCCTCTGCCTAGGGGTAGTAAGCTATAGAAAGCTTTAGCTTAATGCTTAGGATTTAGGTAAACTTGTTTTAGAAGGCCGATATAAACTATAGCCTATAATTAGATATAATAGTATTTAGTAGTCCGTAAATTTAGTAGATATAGTAAACATATAGCCGGGCTGCTTCTTTAGTATTAATGTTCTTATAATAGGGAAGGGAGAATAGGCGTTTGCTAAAGCGGTTAACTATAACTATAACTATATTATATCCGTTACAATCTATAGGTAGCTTATAAAAGTTTATAGAAATATACTGCTAAGGGCGCTCTAGTATTAGAAGTGGCTTAAGTAGTCTTAGGGTTTTGTCCTATAGGGTTATAGCTCTCTAGCAGTCTTTACAGTTCTATATATATCGGTTAATATCCGCAATTATTCTTAGCTAGTAGTAGCGGTAGTTAGTAATTTTACGTGTCTTATTCTTGCTAGGGTGTACTATAGAAACTTAGTAATAAGCTTCGCGGATTAGTTTAGTCTATAGGTTATTAATATTAGGGACTATAAGCCGCTCCTAGTATAGGAGCAATCCTTCCTCTATTTTAAAATTAGGGGTTTTTTTACGGCTTAGTTGCGGAGGGCCTTTAGGGCGTTAGCCATGCGGTTTATAGTTAAGAGGCGGTTAATTAGCCCTATTAATTTATCTAAGGACTCCTTTATTAGTGCTAGCTGGTTTTACTAAAAGTCTAGCTCCCTAAGGATCTATAGGTTAAGCTATTTAGGGTAGAGGAGGGCGCGTGTCTAGTATAGGGTCTTTAGCTTATCCTAAGGTCCTATATCTTATTCTCTTTAGGTTAGGGTATTAGCCTTAGAGTTTTGCTTACTAGAATGATATATAATTATAAAGAAGAATTATAAGAGTATTTTAGCCTACTAGGCTTACTATTTAGTAAGCTGCTTTATAGTTATAAAGTACTCTAGGGCTTTATAATCTGTATATATCTTAATCCTAGAGTTCGTACCTTTAAGCTCTACGCGCTATTAGGATAGTAATTAAATAATAGCTAGTATTTCTTTATTGTATACTTTATAGTTATACTTAGCTAGGTTTATTATTTTTAAAAAGAAGGCAATAGGGTACTATTCGCCGTTTAGATATAGCTGTAATAGGATTCCCGCTATAACCCTATTAAAAGCGTCTATTTTTAGCATTAATTTAAGGTCCGGGTTATAGTGATAAAGGATTAAGGAAGAGATAAGCCGATCTTTTATCTCTTTAAAGGCCTTTATATAGTTATTATTAAAGACAAAAGGCATATCCTTCCTAGTTAGTCGAATAAGAGGTTTTGCTATAATTCCGTAGTTATAAATAAACTAGTAGTAGAAGTTATAAAAGCTAAGGAAGGACTAGATCTCTTTTACTATATAAGGGGGCTTCTAGTTACGGATTGCCTTTACCTTCTTAGAGTTAACCTTAATTCCTTTTATAGTTACGATAAACCTAAAGTACTTTATACGTTTTACCCTAAACTCGTATTTCTTAATATTAACTTATAAGCCCGTGTTCCGTAGTCTCTTTAGGACCTTCTTAATATAGACTTAATACTTAAGTTTATCGTCTAAGTATATAAGAATGTTATCTAGGTATACCGTGCAGAATTCATCTAGGTAATTAAAAAGAATGTTATTTATATACCTTTAGTACGTAGCTAGTCCGTTTATTAGTCTAAAGGGAAAAACTTTATATTTATAGGAGCTATAACGGGTACGGAATGTAGTTAAATCTTTAGATATAGGGTTTATCCTAATTTAGTGGAAAGCTTAATAGATATTAAGTTTAGTAAAGATCTTTACCCGGCTTAGACGTATAAGGGTCTTATTAATTAAAGAAATAGGATACCAATCCTTTTAAGTAATAGGATACCAATCCTTTTAAGTAATAGCGTTTAGCTTTTAATAGTTAATATAAAAGCGGAGGCCTTTATTAGGCTTTTTATAAATAGGATAGGGGAAGTAAAAGGGGCTTAATTTAGCTTGATAAACCCTTTATCCAGGTTATTAATTAAGTACTACTTTATTACTTTTAGCTTATCCATTAATTATTAGTAAAGGGGGCTATAACTTAGCGAGTTATTAGCTTCTAATTAAATCTTATAATTATATATCCGGTAAGGGGGTAATTTATCTAAAGCCGCCTTTAAGAATACATTTTTATAATTTGTATAAATAGTAGAAAGAAGGTATTTAACTAGTTCCTTATCGGTCTCCTTAGCTAGCTCTTCCTCCCTATTATTAATAATTTAGTTAATCTTATATAGGCTTATTATAAAGACCTTATTATCCTTCTAGTATATATTAAAGTAGAACGCTATAGCGCTAATTACGGTAATATCTACGGCGGGGGGGTTATATAATAATAAGGGCGTATATAACTTTATAGACTTCTAGGGTACTAGCGTTATTATTACTCCTTTTAACTCCTATTGTATCTTTTAGAGGTTATCCCTTATATCCTATTAATGCGTTCTTTTCTATACCGGTTAAATTTACGCGATTTAGATATTATCTACGTTACTATTTATCCCGCTTTTATATATAGAGTCCTCTTTAAATATAGCGCTTTAGGAGAGTATCTTTATTAGTACAGAGTTCTTTCTAGCTTTATAGCGGGCGTCTTTTTAGGTAAAGGCTAGATTATAGGCTAGGACATCCTACTAGTAAATAGAGTTAGCCCTTACGGTTAGTTTAAATCTCCCTAATAAAGGAGGGCAACTTTAGTCTATCCTCTGGCTAGAAAAACTGTCTTTATTATATATTTAACTAAATATTAAAATAGAACATCTATTTTAGTTTAAGGATTATATTATGGGACCCTAGGTTTAGGATATAAAAGGGGATACTATATTAGTGTTATCCGTTAAGAGCGATATATAACTTCAAGATATGGGTAACGGGCCGACCGGCTTAGCCGTTATAGCCTTTTACCTAAATAGGCTTCTCTAGTTAAATAGCTTCTGTATTTAAAAACTTAGCAACATTATTTATATAGGCATTATTTATAAAGGTAAAGCTATTTGCTCTAGTATTAATAAGGGCGGTTATATTAACTCTATATCTATTTTAAGATACTATATATAGAACTATAAAATGCTTTCTACCTATTAACTAATTAAGATTAATTTCTTTAAGATTAATAGGGTACCCTAGGGGGGAGTCTTTCCTTAGGGTTCTTCTTTTCCCGACTTATTAGACGTCTCTCCTTTCTCTATCTCCTTAATATCGCCTATATCCTTTAGCTCTGGGCAAGATAAGGCAAAGTAACCCTCCTTATTGTAGTTGTAGCATATAGCCAAGGTAGGGTTAATTAGAGTATTGCGGTAAATACTAGTCGATAGCGTAGTACGTAGCTAGTCGGGCGTCGCTCGCTAGTGTATAGTTATAACCGCTTTTAGTATAAGAGCAGTTATAGCTTATCTTTCTACGTTAGCTCCTATAGGTATATCTAGCGAGTTTTAATCGCTATAGAATTACTTCTACTAATTAGGACGGGCTTTAATCCGCTTTAATTCTAAGTTTAATAATAGGTAATAAGCTGCAAGTCTGTTATAAGTTAATAGGTTATTTAAGGTTATAGCGATCTTCTTTTATAGCCGAATTGTTAGCTTATTATATAGGTCTAATTAGTAGTTCTTAAGGGGAACCTAGCCTTCTCCCGTAAGGTATAGGAATTAAGTCTAAAATTTAGTAAAAGGTTAGTTCAGTTTTATTATTAGGCGATTATAATTATACTAGGCGTCCTATACTTTGTTTGGGTTAATATAAATAGCCGCTAGGTGCCATATTATCTTATTAATAGATATAAATTAGACAGAGGACTTATCCTTAAACTTGGCTTAAAGGTGCCATTAGGTGTCCCTAGTGGTTTAACTAAAGAGGTAGAGTATTTTAGCTTCTTTAGAAAGGAAATAGTTATAATTAACGCGGAGCTTTCCTTATACTTAAATCCTCTAATTCTTAAAGGTAGGGTCTATCCTATTAAATAGTAGTAGGGGGTTAAGGAGCTTAACGGACTTTAATTACTTCGTTATTATATCCGTACTCCCTAGTATATTATATTTAGTGGAGTAAATAGGTCGGCTAAGGCTTTAAGAAGGGGAAGCTAGGCTATTTTATAGGGCTATAAGGCTTTCTAGAATCTCTTATAGGGTCTCTTATATATTTCTTGCTTTAAAATAATCAGCTTTCTAGCTAGCTGCAAGGGCGCAAATCTGCTCGCGTACGTCTACGATATTATTATTATCTTCAATTTCTAATCCTAATTAGATCTTAGGTTCCTTTTAGGTAAAGGCAGCTCTCTTAGATAAGCTTACTTTAGGTGCCATTGTTAGCTTCCTAAGGTTTGTTAGTATTATACGCTTTGGTTTTAATTCTAGAGGTATAGGTCTAGTCCTATTTAGCTTATAAAGTAAGATATTATTTAGGCCTTCCTAGGCAATATAGAGTTGTTTTAGTGTCTAAGTATAGTGTATTAATGCGTCGTTATAGACGAAGTTTCTTTTAGGGTAGGATATTATTAAGGCCTTCCCAGGTAGGGTAGTGTAAGCTTAGTATAATATTACGGCTTAAATAAATGCCTTTAAACCGAAGCTTGAACAAATACTATATTACGAAGATACTAAGCTAAGAAGAAGAAAAAGGGGTCGCTAGGACTGATGTAAATAAATATATAGGGTAAGCCGCTAAGGCGCTAGCTTTGGGCAAGCCAATTATAAGTTAGCAGAATTTGGCAGATAACGTATAATAGCGCCATTATACTATATAGTAGTACAATACATTAGTATATAATTTAGTATAGTAGTTTGCCTATAAATTATGTACCTATATATTATAAAGGCCTCCTAATTGCCTAATAATAGCCTCTCTAAATAAGCTGTGCAATTTCGTCCCGTTTTTAATTTATAGCGACCTTACTCTCTTCCTTCGCTATCTATACATCCTCCTTATTAATATTCTTATCCTCTACTACACCGTAGTTCTCTAGATTATCCGGATTATATATATTTAAGAAGTTATACACCGCGGTTAATGTATATACTAAAAGAATCTGCGTTATTATAGGGAAGTTCTATTTTGCTGCCTTAAAGTATTAAAATCGTCTCTTAAAGACTCTAAAGGTACGCTTAATAATATTTCTTAGCCCTATATAACGTAGATTAAACAGCTCCTTTATATTCTACGGCTTTGCATTTACCTAAGCTTGTTTATAAAGATAATATTAAACGCCTTAGTATGGTACTAACGTTATAGAGGTATTTAAATAGCTAGCGTTAGTAAGATAATATTAACCTTACGGAGCTTTAAAGCCTTTCTTCTTTACTAAATTAATAACTCTATAGTTATGGGCGGTACCTTCCTACCTAGCTAGAATGTATATAAAGTTTATATTAAAATTAACAGCAGCTAAAACGTTCTGCGTTAATAGATTTTTCCTACCGCGCTAGGGAGCTTGCCGCTTATATCTACCTTAAATCGCGATTAGTAGATATGTACCGTTAAGCGCTTTAATATAATCGGCGAAGAATAGATATTGCTTTAGGTCATCTATAATCTTATCTAGTGTAGTATTTTTAGGCAGATTGACAAGCTCTTTATGCAATTTAATGAGCCTAAGAAGAACTGCATATACTACTCTATATACTAAATTAGCTCTAATAAAAAGAATATATTAAAGTATATATTACCTACTCCTTAACTATTAATAAGGCGTACTACGTTTCCTTATAAACTAATTAGTATAACTAATTATTACAAAATATTAGCAGGAATATTAATAGCTTCTCTGCTACTGATAGAAGCTTTATATCCTTTAAGCCGCCGTTAATTTAAAGCCATTTAAGCAACTTCCTAAACACCTCTAGCCGCATCCTCGTTAAATTATAGAGCCTTTATAGGTGACTATAGAGCAACTACGTCGTCTATAACGTCCCCCGCTATATATTAGTGTGTTAAGTATAAACTCCAACTAGTCGGATCTGAACGGTAATAGTAAGGATTAAGAAGAGGACATCGTATAGGGCCTGCAGTTACTGCAGTAATACTGTCATTAGTAAGGGCGGTAGCGGTAGGGGTATAGTAGGCAATCGGATGGGTGCATGAGCAGAGCTCCAGATTTGACTTAACGATTAATCTAGAAAAAAAAAGCTCCAGATTAATCTAACGCTAAGAGCTTAAGTTTAACTACTATATACGGTAAAGCGTGCGAATTTAACGCGGTTGCCGATCTAGAGGAGCTTCAGATTAGAAAGTCGCTAGATTAACTAAATAGACCCCTCCAGATTATATTGACGCTTTAGATTAACTCGGTACTAAAGCCTCTAGATTTAATCTAGAGCTATAACCAAACGCTCCTTTATATCTTGGGGCGGAGGTAGCTAGTACTTTATTATATTATTATAAAAACCTAGGCTTATTTAGTATATATACCTATAAGGATAACTATTACTTCTAATAAAAATGCCGTTCTTAATTATAGAGAGCTACTTGTTTTAAGTGTAAGTAAAAACTATATTAAAAAGAACGGTAGTAGATAATAAGAGCAAATGCATTTTTAGTTTAATTTTAAATTGCTAAGAATATAAATTTAAGTTAATATAAGTCTTATAACATTACCTAATACCTATATATCTAAATATATGGGTCTAAAAGTAGGACTGTTTAAAGGCCTGCTTCTAGGTAACTATATTAGCCTTACTATTAATATAAGGTCCTAGTTTTAGTCCCTTATAAAATAATAAATTCTAAAAGCTAGGAAGTTTTCTCCCACTTAAGGTTTGTATATTTTTTTTCTTTTATTTAAACCCTAAAACAACAACAATCTAGTCGAGTATTTTCGCAATATTTCTTTAACCCTTTATAGCTATTTCCCTATCTTATAACCTTTGCTAGTTGCGCTCTATTGCCCAACACTAATATAATAGGTAGTGGGCTTCTAAACAGTCCTCTGCTAGCGGAGATATCCGTTATTAGAGTAAAAGATATTTAATTAACACAATTCCTTGAAAATTTAGAGGTTCTTTTCTACTAAATTTATTAATCTCTTATAGTAGGTCACAGAAGGATATTTAAACAGCTCTATAAATACTGTTAGTAGGATTGCCACAGTAAGTTATCTTTTTCTGTTATTTAACCTCCTTTAGCTAAC
>Ga0307515_10017910_pt1 | contig 12865 bp, 5 predicted proteins | sample 17_EM_MG_FD_194513 | JGI IMG/M metagenome (GOLD analysis project Ga0307515, IMG submission 194513) | Populus trichocarpa ectomycorrhiza microbial communities from riparian zone in the Pacific Northwest, United States - 17_EM | ecosystem: Host-associated > Plants > Roots > Unclassified | place...
TTTTTGAAAAAATTACTCTAATTCATATATAATTTGTTGGTTTCATGTTTTATATAAATTAAAAAAACATTTATTTTTAAATAATATTTGTAACCTTACATAATATTATTTTATTCATCCAATATTATTTGATTAAATAATATAGATAAACAAAATATTGAACAGAATTAAGTTAAAAGCCCGTGTTGTTGTGAGGTCACACATCATCTTGATGCATATATGTTTCTCAGTTTTTTCATTTTCATCTATATTTATCATTAATAACTTGTTTTTTTATTTAGCAGAATTTGTAGCTCCCAGAAAACAGGTAATGGCCGATAATAATGCAGCGGCCGCAAGGTGCGATAGAAGATAAGCCAGCGAACAGAAATGTCCATCACAGAACTCCACTCACTGAAAGCAGCATTTTATTGATCTAGATGCATAAAATTTCCGTGGTTTTCATGTACATTATTCTTTCTGAAAGACACCTGCAACTACTGCATCAGGGCGACGGAAAAGTTCTTAAATTTTTGAAAGCTCACCTAGTACCATCAATTGGTTCCTGAACCGGTTATAACTGCGGACATGCCTGGTAAAATGAATTACAAAACTGTGCAAAAATGATATGGCACAACAAATTGCAGTGGTAACAAATACCCCGGAAATAAATTTGTGCAATCCATCGAAAATTCCCCAACTCGCTCAAGAACAGAAATGGATCATTTCTTGGACCCATTTGTTAGTTTCGAGGGCTTATTTCAATATCACAGAAGCAGCCTGCGGATATCACTGAAATTAGCACGCAAAGCTGATAGGAATGCACCTGCAAAGAAAATAGTTTAAGCTCAAAAGTTGTTGTGAAGTTCTGCATATAAATATGCCCCACGCAGCAGTCAAGCTGCCCAAGTAGCATGTTCGAAAATGTGCTACATGATAAGAGGTCAGGGGAAAAAATAAACTGAAATTACCACCCATTATTAATTTCTTTTGTCCGTTAGGGACAAGGAGAAAAATCACAAATTCAAAAACTGGTCGTAACTAGTTGGAAAGCTCATAGTTCTCCAAGATTCGATGCCTTGGGTCCCCGGATTACATAACAGCATTACCTCAACGCCCTAGGAAGAACTTGTCCAATTAGAGATAAGGCCTTTTAGCAGTATCCCTGCCTTTGAAGAGGTACCCTCATTTAAAGATACCCATAAAGTTTCAACCTCATTAAGGAGGCAATCCAATAGGATCCAAATCCTCAAATATGCTCTATTTTGAATTTGAATTTGAAGAACATTCACAGCATTTTCAAAATACCTTCCCTAATGAAAGTAAAGAAATTTGGAGAATTACAGACCTGAAACTTGGCCATCAAAAACACGATGATCAGCAGATAAAGTCAAGTTCATTTTGTTGATAACTGCAGGCCTCTCAATTCCTGGTAGAAAGAAAGTTCAAGTTATAGCACTCAAAGAAGCTCTGGTACTTGAAACCAACAAATATCAGGTGGCAGAACCTACAACCAGCAGATACTTACCATCACTTCCAAGTAGTGGTTCAACAACTTTGTTCCCTCTACCAACAGCAAGTATGCCAGCCTGCAATAAAAGAGATCTTTTATATACTATACATTTACAGGAAGCCAGCAATGATGGTCGTAGTGTATCCCTGTATTTCTTTCCGTGCCCATTTTTGATTTAATCAACACCGGGACTAATAAAAGATCACATGTTTATGATATTGCTGTTTTAAAAATAAAGACCACATGTCTATGATAGTTCCATTTTAAAAATTTAACAGCAGCAATATTTTCCAGAAACATGGAAGGTGTTTGTTCGACATAAAAAAGGAATGATATTTAACTAATGAGAATTTAAACACTAGCTACTCATGACTCATTTCTTCCAGTAAAGGAGATGAAAAACAGCAGAAATTCAAGCTATATGCGATGCCTAAACCCAACAGGGCCACAGTCATTTGATTTTTTTCTCTCTTGAAATAGTGACAAATTTCTTTGCAAGGCTGAAGCCAGTCATATTGCCTTAATTGAAAGAGCATAGTTTAATGCATATATGAATGTGTATGTTCAGGGTTGAGTTTGAGGAAGAGGGATGAAAAGAGAGAACCTGAGGCGGATTTATAATTGCAACAAATTGGTCCACTGGATACATTCCCAGGTTGGAAATGCTGCACAATAACAAGGAAAAATTAGGTATATACATTGTCTTTTATTGTATCTGTTTCAGAAAGTTCAGCCTAATAATATATGAACCTGAAAGTTCCTCCTTGAAATTCATTTGGTGTAAGCTTCCCGACCCGAGCTTTCTCAGCTAGTTGCTTGACCTGAAATTCCAAGCAAACAAAAATACAATAAGCAAAGCAAAATTGTGGTCTTCCCATACAGAAATGTAGACACTCGATAATTAACAGAAAACGAGGAGAAGATACATGAAAAGTGATTGAAAAATATAGAAGGAATGACCAAAAGTTCATCACAAGCTTGCCCAAAAGCAGAGAGTAGGGGGTGGTGGAGAGTTCAACAGTCATGGTTCGATAAAAATGAATTTTCTTAACACATTTCTGAAGTACGCATATTGTAGGTGTAACCTTTCCCTGGATTCTTAGAAGCAAGCATGGTCTTAGTGTAAGAGATAAGGTCTACTAAAATCCACTAGTGAATCCCACCATGGCGAAACAGAAATAAAATCACATTAGTTACCTCTGAGGAGATTGCAGAAATGGATTTCTGATCTGCATTCCTAACAATTGGCGTCATTAAGCCCTGCATAAGCAAATAAGGTATAATAAATTCTCTAGGCCACAAAGGTATAATGTTAAAAAGCCACCAGCTAGCAAATGCAGGGATACAAGTTAGGGTCTTTAGAATAGTTACTTCATGCATAAATGTTGAAAAGTATAATAGTCTCTAGTTCTCCCTCTCACTACCTGATTTTGGTTGAACTACAACCGGTAAGTGGCCCTTTTGGAATCTAGTTTTTGTCCAAACTTTTCAAGAGATTATAAACACCATACCTTCTCAGTAGCAACTGCAATCGATATGTCAACAGAGTCGCACAAAATGATTTCTCCTTTCTCAACATTCCAGTAAGCTGTCGTGCATTGATGTAGCATTTTCAGTATTAGAAATGGAGATAGAAACACAGCATGGTAAATTTTCTCCTGAAATTTAAAAATATTATGGAATCCAAAAAAGAATTCGTACTTCAAAGCCCAACACTCATGAAAAGTCAGGGTAGGTTACCCTGTGGGGGCATAGACTCTAGATCACCCTTCGGACCCAAAAGAAATGCATGCATTCTTGCAAGCACATACATCCGACAAAAGTATGGCATTAAAAAGACTTGCCATTGTTGAATTTAAAACACAACATATCCTAAAGCAGCATCAAATACACAAAGCGGGACAAAATGTGTTGAGTGATTTCTTTGGTCAATTATGCTCCTTAAAAAAACCAAATCTTGGTCTGCAATAAATCTATGCAATTGAGTGTTCTGATGCAACCAGTACTTAAAAGAATTATAATATATCTTACCATTAGCTTGCGGTACATTTCTCAGAGCAATTGCAACAGCTTTGATGACAATGTCATTTACTGAAACTTTGACATCATGTTGCTCTGTAAAATCAAGAAGCTCTGATGCATGAATAGTCTGCCAGCTATAATTTCTCAGAGAAACACAATAGTAATAACTGAAATTTTATACCTTTAAGCTCCTTTCTGAAAGAAAGAAGAGGATCCAGAATAACATCTGATGAACACATCTGACACCATTAGAACAAAAATTATATATTGGATAGTGAAATAGATCCCATAGAGTTATATATAACCTGTGGATAAATATAAATGTGGTGTCGTCTGTTTTGATTCCAACAACCTTCTAGCTATAACCTGCAGATCAATCATTATTTAAACATAAGCAATATTGCATTGAAAAAATAAAATCGCTGATTTAGAAAAAAAAATTTGATGGAGAAGAATTTGTCAAACACAATGACACAAACAAGCGCATAAGAAGAATCCAAAAATAACTCGAGAAAGATGGGAAAAAGGAGGGGGGTCACTGGAGAAGCAAGAATACATAGAACATCCATACAAACCAAGGAAAAGGAACTAAAAAATGTAAGTGACCTAAGCATCCATTAAAATAGTTAGTAGGAAACAGAGATTTGATCAGAGAGTGCCTACTTCTACTCCAATTATCAGACAGCCACTCCAATAACATAACATGTATTGCTATCACCAGAGTGCCAGTTAACATGTATGCATATAGGGGTATCAAATCTGGACTTAAACTACTATAAGTTGATATGTGGTATATGTCTGAAATGCCTTGCATCAGACACAAAAACAAATTCTGACGTCTGATGAAGGAAGGGAGAGTATCTTTCCTTTATGGCGCATAATGGATTTTGGAGACCGTCATGCATAAAGCTTTTCTCATCTGTCCATGTCCATGGTGGGAACTTCTCACAGATGCTTTGATATCTAATCTATCTTGAATCCTACACCTCCATCTCAGCTTACTCACATATTCTCATAACTATTAACAAAAAATTTCAGTATAATCAAGGAACTTGTCAATAACAAGGGGCATCGGATTTTGGAAAACCATTCACTAGGACACCCTAACAATCCCCAATCTGTCTATGATAGCTTTCGAAACTTGACTTTCCCTCACACACCAATGGCATTACCTTGCGGATTTGAGTGTTAGGCAGATCTTCAAAAGAATCTGACTGCTTTGGTTCCAGGGAAGGAATGGCAGAAGGTTGGGGACTCTTTTGAGGTGGCGGAGCTCCTTTCTCCGCGGCTGAAGATTTTTTTCCTTTCCCTGACTTAATTGCAGCCAAAACATCAGTCTTTAGCAGAGTACCATAAGGCCCAGATGCATGTAAAGATGATGCATCCAATCCATGTTCTGAAATAAGCAACTTAGCAGATGGACTGATCCTCTTAAAATTGCCTTTTTCTTTACTAGCTTCAGCTTTAGAACCATGATGAGTTGGTTTTTCTTCTTTAACCTTCTTGCCACTGCTGCTGCTAGCAGAAGTCTTTACAGCTTCGATATCATTCGAGTCTTCAACCTGGAAAAACATCCATTATTGCTCCATAAAAACATAGAACATACATACATGAACAATAACTCTGACTTACTGTTATGGCAATAGGTTGTCCCACAGCCACATCCTTTGAGCCTTCTGGTGCTAGTATCTTGGCCAAATATCTGCATTCAACATTTCACGAAAGAATAACAAAAACTCACAGATAGCATAAGATTCAAAATCAATTGCAGTTCATTCATTTCTATGAGAAAAAAAATAATACAAGCAAAGTCTAAAAGTAGCTTCTAAAAGCTAGAACATCTAAGGTATTAAAATAGTGCCATTGTATACAAAGCCAAACCACATGTACTCAAAGTCACACACAAAGTTAAGCCAGTAGTTTGAGATCTTTTATAAAAGCTGCTCATGTTTTACTAGAAAAGTATAAAATTCCAAAGTGGAGAGAGAGGGAGGGAGACAAAAGAGCCATACCCTTCTTCAAGAGTTTCAAATTCTAGAGTAGCTTTGTCTGTCTCTATTTCACATATTACATCACCCACCTCTATCTGTTAAGCACAGAGACATGGCAAGTGAAAAGGCATAATAATTTGGTCAATCAGCATCACCCAATTAGATAGAAAGCAATTTAGCCTAAAGAATCCAACCTTGTCTCCTTCCTTTTTTCTCCATTTGGCAATGTTACCCTGATTCTGAAGGAATAGATAGAAAAGAGTGTTTAGCTTAAAAGGAAAGGAGAAAATTCAACAAAATCAATCCATATTCATCAGCTGATTTATTTCGTCCTTTCCTACCATTGTTGGGGACAATGCTGGCATTCCAAGAATAACATGAGGGGGAAGTTCTGATGCATTAATAGAGCTTGTTTCTTGTGCCCCACCTTCACTTTTGACATCCTGGTCAGTTGATTTTTCCTCCTTAACATCTGATCCACTTCCAACAGTAGCAGGGACGTTTTGGATGTCATCTGCATCCTCGACCTTGTGAAGACATAAAAGGAGTGTTAATGACCTTCTAATGGAATGGTTCATACTCAGAATGAAAATTGCTGAGGAAGCATAAAAGCAAATCTCACTTATCAAACAGTATGAAACCATATTACCTATTTAAGTGATTAAAATATCCTCCAAGGATACTCCAATAAAGAAACAAGTGCCTATGATGCATAATCAAGTACCAAAAGGAACAGAAAGAAAAGAAAGAAGTGCACAGGAAAATGTACAGAAAGGGAGGTTATCTCCTTTACAGAAAGATTGGTTTTCCTCGATGTCAAACTTTATATTATAATTTACCGTTATTGCAATGGCCTGTCCTACAGGTACATCCTTTGAACCTTCAGGTACCAATATCTTAGCCAAAAACCTGCATTGGATCGGTACTCATCAATGAAGAAAAAGGAAATTTTACAATCTGTGATGGGGTAAATAAACATAGCACGCCAATGGCAAATGTGGATCCAAAAATTAAATATCACAAAAAAAATATACTAGATAAAAAATTAGAAAGAGCAGAATTACCCCTCTTCAAGACATTCAAATTCAAGTGTAGCTTTATCAGTCTCTATCTCGCAGAGGACATCACCCACTTCTATCTGTTAGATTGGTCCACTAGTTCAGAAACCATATACGGATGAAATCAACAAATTGTCTCCATTCAGTTATGGCAGGATTTATTTCCAACAACCATCTCCAAATCACATCATTATAGAAGTAAGCAAGCTGAATTTACAAGCATCATCTTATATCAAATCCTGCACTAACTCACCTTCTCCCCTTCTTTCTTCTTCCACTTCGCGATATTACCCTGAGTCTACACAAGAACAACAAGTAGAGAGACTTGAATTCTTGCAGAAGAGTAGAAGTTCCAGCTAAAAGAGATGAGAAACCTGCCTATAGTATACCATTCCTGCATATCTTACCATTGTAGGAGACAAAGCTGGCATTCCAACAACTGTATGTGATGGCTCTGCAACAACAGGAGTTTAATCATAAATACCAATATTAATGTTCTCACAAGCAAGATAAGGCTTCTACAAATCACCTCTTCATTTCAAAGATTAAAAAAGAAGTTAATGTCAACATACATGGCAGTCATAGCAAGATGAAAAATTCATATGCTTGTGAACTGATGAGCTTGTGAACTTGCATTGGAATTTGAGGCAATGCATGCATGCATGAATTCTTATCAATTTCTTTTTTCTTTTAGCTTAATTCATAACAATCTCTACACAGTCTTACTTCAACAGAACTCAACATGCACTCATACCACAGATTATTTATCAAATTTCAGCTGAAGTTCACTACCATTGTCCCATACGAAGTGCACGGCACAATGAGCAAGTTGGGAAGTTTTGTAGAATATAGGCTAATTTTATTGTTATTTCACTGGCTTATTGAGCAGAAACCCTCTTTCCAAATTATGTCCTAGCACAGGAGAGATAAACTGGTTGGTATTTTCTTCATAACACACTTAGCAAAATAAAAGATTTCAAGAGTCTTTCATGGCACACGAAATTATGTTTCTGCCAGCATTCATCTGTAAAAATTCAGCATGAACACATGCAATTTTCAAGAAGTTGGGGAACATGCATGTGAGTTGTTGACTCACTTACTCTGGGAGTAGCAAAATAAGTTATGAACACTACAAAGCGCAAGTCCATTGGTGATCCTTATTATTTAGCCAGGTTCATGGTTTGAACCTGCAACTCCAGATTCACTTGGAGCTAGTAAAGTCCATGCCACACAATCCATTCACAAAATTACTTGATGCATAAACCCAGTGCCAACTAACATAGATCAGTGTTCTGATTGTAGACTTAAAATAAGAGCATACTGGTTTCATTAATTCTACAGACAACAGAGACACACCAAACCAAGTCCCTTAACGCAACAACAGAAGATTCCCTTAGATACAGACAAATATCAGGAATTGCAGTAAAATGAGGTACGTACCAGAAGATGAGAAATGTCGAACACCAATTTGCATCTGTAAAGCAATAGACAACATCAGAAAACGGACAAGTCTAAATTAGAACAACTCACATAATTCAACACTAACCTTGAGCTTCAAAGAACTATCATCGTGTACTCCACTGACTGTAAATACTGATGCAGACCTAATGCACATAACCAACAGTGAAAAACCAGCAAAATTGAGCACACACAAAAAAGAAAAGGACAGCAAGAGGTTGCAAGCTAGGTGGCTCCAAATAGAAATATAAAAAGAACAGAAAAAATTAAAGAGACCAATTCAAGGTATGTGTAGTAAATTAATCAAATTGGGCACCGATTCTCGGTCGAAAAAATTCAATAAACAAATCAACAATCCCTGCTCAAATTAGCTTTCACTTCGTCTAATTCCAACTTCACCAATTTCTTTCTTTGTTTGTTTCCTTCTTTTTTAACACTTCAGCACCGAAGCAACTGTACAACCACTAAGGAAACCAACAAACGTAAAAGGTAAAAAGATGCAAACCTTGAGAAAGAGCCATTGGCATCCAAATTAGAGCAAGAGCTGTAACAAGAAATTAAAAATATCAAAATTAAACTGAGGATTGAGAAAATAGAAGACATGATCAATTTCCACAAATTTTTTTTTTTAAAATCATTCATTCATGTAATTTAAATAAATAAATCTGCAATTAATATTGATGAAACAGGAAATGATTGACTGACTGGCCGATTGATTGATCAACACAAAAATGAAATAAACAAATAAATAAGCTAAACAATTGGCACGTGAAGATGAAGAAAATTACAGAGCGAAGGATCGAGAGGAAGAGAGAAATCGAGCTTTGAAAAGAGAAGGTGCGAAGCGCGATGTCAATGGATGCCTAAGTCGCGAAAGCAGCGCCATTCTATGTTCACTTTCTGCTGCTGCTATCGAGAGAGAGGGAATTTGAGAATGGTAAGTTTGTTTATTTTGAAGAGCCGAGTTAGGGGTGTTTTTCTGTTTGGTTTTCTTTCTTTCTTTTTTTTAGTCAGAATTCAGATCGTAGTCGGTGAGCTATGCGCTATGGGTTCATTCTGGCTGACTGGTTGCGCTGGAGGGGTGGGTGCGTTTTAAAAATTGCTGTTTAGGTGTGGTGGGGCTACTAGCCTCAAAAGGTTGCTCTATTTTCCTACTCTTTTCAATGTGGTCACCGTCAATTAATTTTTCTTAATACACACCTCCTTCCTGGGCTTGGTTTCGTAATTCTGTTGGCTTTGCTGTGGTTATAGCTGTTTTTTTTCATTTATTTATTTTATTTTAATTATTGTTAATAGTATTGTATATCTAAAATTAGTACATCAAATTGATGCTTCTATAATTAATGGTCTGTGAGTGCTTCCAAACATATTACGAAACACTTTTGATATTATGGTAATTATTATCTCTTATTTAAATAAGTGTTTCTTTTCAAATTAAGTTTTTAAAACTCTAAAATAAAATAAAAATCATATATATTTTTTTTAGTTTAACGTGGGTGTCCGGGCCAGCTTGCGCGCACCTCGACTAATCTCACGGGCCCTGAAGTTAACGACCATGTAAGCCTCCAGTGGCCATCATATGAGCAACCACAGGGTTTGAACCTGAGACCACAGAGGGAGCAAACCTCTTGGTCCCAAGCTTTTACCACTAGGCCACCACCTAGATGATTAAATAAAAATCATATTTAAAACTATTGTATCTTGTTAGGTGAAACCAATTATTTATTATTTATTCTTTATCTTCTAATTCTGGATTAAGTTGACACAAGGTATTTATACATATAACAAATTAATTATAAAATTGTGATAGAAATATAATAATTTAGTAAAAGAAATGCGATAACTTTATTCATTGTATTTTTATTATCTTGATTTTATATCAAATGAGAGAAATTAAGCAGCGATACATCAAATCCCACTTGTAAGAACAACTAGAATTTAGCTTGTGGAGCTAGACAAAACGACCTATTTGAGTTTATATTAAGAGTTGATGTAGAAGGACCAAATTAAAAAAATTAACTGATTGATGATTGTAACATAAAAAATAAGAAATAAGAGGGACTTGTAGCTGTGCTCTATTTTTTTTTCTTTTTTTCCTGTTTTTTGGCTTTCGGCTTTTCTTTAGGTAAATTTATGGTCAGCTCCTCGAAGTTTTTATTACTGGAGACTGCGCCTCTAAATAAACTAATGGATTGTTTTTCCTTTTTCTGCTACCTGCATCTACTTGGGCTGGAGTAGAGCCCATACACCTGCCTTTCTGTAAGGGTTTTTTGGGTGAAAGCCCACTTTCGACATCTAAGAAGATTGTTACTGGGTAAAAGCCCAACAATAGCCTCTAACACACAAAAAATAGGCCCTGGACAAAATGGGTTATCCTGTCGAGAAGGGAAAAAAACTTTGTTATAAAGTTTATTTTATTTATTTTTTTCTAATTCAAATTCAATTAAAGAATTTGAAGTATAGCTGCCAGACAAAACAGGGACAGTTGGGTCACTAAATCAATCCAGGATTATAATTTAAACACAATTTTAAATGCAAACCACAATTTAAAACCTAAATATTCTAGTAGATCATAAATATAATTCATATATCCAATTTAAAGTTTGAAATGCCAAATAACAATCATAATCAGTAATTATAATTGATGTACATATATTATAACGAGGTCAGTCAGTCTCGTCCTTAATTAATACAAGGAGATTCGCCAACAAATTCAATATCAAGTCACAAAACCATATTTCATAGAGTAATGCTATCCACACAGAGGATAAGAATTGCAAGTATAGAGATATCTTGGAAACGCGTGCTAATCTGTGTTTTTAAAAAAATTATATTTTTATTATTAAAAATTAAATATTTTATATATTTTGTATTGTTTTGATGGGTTGATCTCAAAAATAATTTTTAAAAAATAAAAAAAATATGATTTTAATACATTTTAATATAAATAACATTTTAAACAATATTTTTCTTTCTGGATAGGCACTTCAGGTCATGCCCGATTTTAATTTCTCTCCTCCTCCTCCTCCTGCTGACCATTTCTCTCAACTGTTCTTGTGACTTCCTGGAAAACGCACATACTCATCATATTTTTTCAACATAGCTTGTTCAATCAAGATGAAGTATTTCTTAGCATGACATGACATGATTTCTAGCAAAATGCCACCACATGTCCCTTCTTTCTTCTCGAATCGCAAATTGCTAGAAAGTGACCCTTGTCTCTCTGTACACTTTGGTGAATTTTAATCATAGTTATAAACTTGATAATTTATAATTTTAGATAAGTTAAGTTTTATTTCAAATTATTTTTGATATTGATATAATCAGATTTGAATAATTCGGCTGATTGATTGAGTTAAATATTAAAAAAACAGAAATAACATAAAAATCTAAAATCAATTTGAAACAAAAACTTTTTATGAGTTTAGATCTGATTTTTAAAATAATTTCCGAGATAAGAAATATTAGTTGAACTTTTTTTATTGAATTGAATAGAATATTTTATCATTAAAATTAATTTTTTTATTAACCAGAATTGATATCAACATCTTTTTTTTCTCTGTAACTAAATTCAGTATTCTTTCACTTTTATTAAACTAGAAACTAAAAAGTCAAAGAAATAATTTTTTTTTTACAAAAATTGAATTGAAAAAAACTATATTTACACGACAAACTTGTAATGAAGACTTGCTACTTGACTTGACTGTTTTCCCACACTGGAAATTCTAGAATAGGGCCATCCGTTATTCCGTCCCCATGCAGAAGAAGGAGCTCAAATTATCTCCCCAGCACAATAATACATAATTAAAGAAAAAAATCACGAACAAGGACAGGATCTGTATTAGCCTTCGACATTCATCTAAAGCAACATGTTAGCCTAATTTGAATGCAGCAACACGAAAGAAAGGCATAAAGAAATTTAGGAACCCATGGAGAAAACTTAATCAAAACCCCTTTCCTGGTGGCTGTGAGGGTTGAGGAAACAAAGCTCAACAGCTTGAGCTTGGAAAGAACGAAGAAAGGGCTCCTGATTGCTTCTATCAGAGTTGGTGGTTGTGAGGGTCGAGTTGGAGATTTTCATTTTCATTCCAGGGTGTCCAGTACGAGTAATGAGGATGAAAATTAAAAAAAAAACAAAATTCTGGATGGCAGTGTTTAATTCTTACATTTTCCCCCCTCACAGTTAGACCCGTTAGGTTTGGATTCGATCAAGTTGGATGAACTGAATTTCTAAAAAAATTATTCGGATTAAACGCATTTCACAAAATCAAAATCTTGAACGATTCAACTACTAACTTAGCTCGGATTAAATTCCAAATATCTGGTTTCCAATCTCATTTATGGTACGTAATCTTAAAAATCGTTCTCTGTATTCCATTCTCTTGGTTCATGAAGCCAGTACCGTGGAACTGAATTCTATATTTTGGTCAAACAAACTAGAGTTTTAATTCCATATTCCATGCATGCTCTAGGTTCTATGAAGGAAGACTTGACAAATACTTCAAGCACAGACAATTTATTGGCCCACCGGGATTGATGAAACAAAGAAAAAAAAAGGAGAGAATTTTTATGATTCCACAAATTTACTTTTTCAAAATTTAGAAAAACAACGTCTGGACGCATTTCCAAACCAAACCTTAAACCCTCTAAACGGGCAAAAAGACTTGCCCCATTCAACAAGGAAGCTAAAATGTCGAGATTGGAAGGGAACTGCCCTGCAGGAGCGCTATATAAACAACCCAGATTATCAATGTCTAGCATCCATAAGTTCTCCTCTCGAACCCACAAGTGAAGGAGAGTCCTAGATTTCATGTCTACAATGACAGCTAGAAGTTTTCCGATTT
>Ga0307515_10017911_pt1 | contig 12865 bp, 10 predicted proteins | sample 17_EM_MG_FD_194513 | JGI IMG/M metagenome (GOLD analysis project Ga0307515, IMG submission 194513) | Populus trichocarpa ectomycorrhiza microbial communities from riparian zone in the Pacific Northwest, United States - 17_EM | ecosystem: Host-associated > Plants > Roots > Unclassified | place...
CGCCGTCGTAAGTCGTCAATAATAATATAGATAAACCATTAATAATATAGCAACCACAGTGATTTAAGATAAAAGCATCAATGCGGTCTCTTTTAGACAGAATATTTTATGGGGATAGTATATATTTTTTTTAAAGCAATCAGTCTTGAATTATAAAATTTTTGTTGATAAATTAGAATTTTTAGTGATTATAATATTAAATAACGAGTTTTTAAATAATATATTTCCATCTAAAAAGTTATATATTAATTTTTTTTTTAATTTTTAAAGGTTATTGTGATATTAAGTGTAATAAAATTATTGATTTTTAAAAAAAATTATTTAAAAATTATTTTTTAAGTATACATAAAACAAAAATTAAAAGACTCAAATAATAATTATCACTATTAATTGTCCGGTTTTTTTGAATAATAATAATAATCAAAGTATAATTTTTTTTAATTAACATGAATATTCGAATAGTTTTTATTTAGCTTAGTTTATACACAAAAACTGCAAAATGACCAAAAGTTGGACCTAAATGGATGAGTACTGTGAACAATAACTATTAATAGGCAATGATAGATTGAATGGCAATGTGTTGTTCCACACGTGCTACGTGTCATCTGAAGTGCCTCTTTTGTGGGCCCTAAATGATACGAAGCTGAGTTTGAGGAAATTTTGGTTTACTGTATTTTTTTTTCAACGAGACACGTTGAGGCTTGTATTATCGAGTTGTTCAATTCTTATCCTTAACCTGTCATACTTGAAATTAAAAAATATATAAAAAAAACTAGCATATTGATTTTACGTCGGCTTAATCAATAATCATTATGTTCATGAAGATAAATTAAACTTTAATTATAAAGTCAGGGTAGAACGGCTTGCAATGTTATAATATTACTCATAAAGATATTTTCTGTCTTTTCGTTTTGGAATTGTTTTCTTTTTATCGAACAAGTCAAACGGTTAACTATTTGGTTTTTCTATTAATTATATCCCTGAGTACTAGTCAATTAAACGTGTTTTTAGGACAGTTTGGAATTGTGACTGGTGGTTTAAAATATTTTTTGTTTATAAATATATTAAAATAATATATTTTTTTAAAAAATTATTTTTAAGATTAGCATATTATAACAATATAAAAAAATAAAAAAATTAATTTTTAATAAAAAATTTAAAATTTTAAAAATACGGTCCCTCAGCCACTTATAATGGGATGTTTGAACTAGAGACTTGCTGAAAGGAAGAAAGTAATTAATTTTGTTTGGCAATTTGTAATTAAAGGCACAGCAGTGAAGGAGAATCTCATTTTGATTTTGCGGTCAGAAAATGTTTTTGTAAAAAATTAAGTTTTTTTTTAAATTAGTTTTTTAGGTATTTTTATATTATTTTGATGTGTTGGTATTAAAAATAAATTTTAAAAAATAAAAAAATTATTTTAATATATTATCAAGTAAAACATATTTTATAAAATAACTATCACCACGTTAACAAATAAAAACATTTAAAACTTAGAACCCAACAGACACAGAAAAAAAAAACGGTAACAATAATAAACGCTAGCATTAAAGTTGCAGTGCCCGTACTCCTCCTTTAGGGTAAAAATAATAATTAAAAGTGTAGTAATTATTATTTTTAAATTATTTTTAATTTAAAAATATATTAAATGAATATATATTTTTATTTTTTTAGAATTAATTTTGATATCATCACATCAAAATAATAATAAAATATAAAATATAATTAATTTTAAAAAAACACAATTCTAAATATTACAAAAATTCTATTCATAATTATCACCTAATTTCAAAAATAAATCAAAGTGTTAGGTCGACACATATAATCCAAAATCGATTGTTTATTTTATATATAAAAAAACTAATTAATTATTAATATCTTTTTATTTTAAAAATTATTCATTTATTCTCTATGTATTTTCTTGGAAAGGAATTAAGAATTAAAAATGTTTTTTTATAAATAATACACAAAATAAAATAAATTTTTAAATAAATTTTGTACGAGAAACATATCTCTTTTGTCCAACAAGAGCTATCATATTTTTTTCTAAAATAAGAATAAAACGTTGTCATTATCATACTTATTTAATATAAAAATATCATAAAAAAACAATGATATCAGTTAATTTGAACTTACCACGGAAGCATAACCATCATAGGAATCTCCGCATTCAAAAGCATCTCTCTCTCTTCATTCTCATTCTCTACTTTCCCACGCTTCTGTGTGTCGGTCTCGCTAGCTCTTTCTATAAGAATAAATTTGGCGTCTCCTCTCCTCTCTCTGTTTCTCTTCATTCTCCCACAGCCACGTGTAACCTTAAGGCTCGAGCAATAACCTTTGTGTTTTTATTTTTTATTTTTAGTTTTGCGAGCTTGTCATTTCTTTTGTACGTGAAGACTATCATCATCATCATCATCATCTGCGTTTTCAGTTTCAGTTTCAGACTTTCAGGTACCGTCTTCTCATTTGGTTTCTTGCTTCTTTTCTATCCCCATTTTATTTTTCCTTCTTTTTCTTGGAATGAATTCGATAAAAGACGTCATCAACTTAGAGTTTCTTGAATTCATTTTTTATTTTTTTTTTTTTTTATGAATCTTGTGGTTTCCCTTGAAAAAAACGATGAAATAAAACGTTGATGAATGATTCTGAATGTTCATCAAACGTAAACTTGGAAATCTTCAACAATATTAAATATACAGAGATATTATTTACTATATTAGGACTTGTATTCTTCTCCCTCACATAAAAAAAATAGAATATCTATGAATAATATATTATAAGATTTCTAGATTGCATTCAGGCAGTGTTCTAAGATAGAAAAAGACAGATCAGAAGAAACGTGTTGGTTAAAGAGATAGATACATAAACATAAATTAAATTAGTTTTTGGAACAATTTTTTCAGTGAATTCCCGGAGACAAGTTTTTTCTCTGTCGTTTTCGTCTCCCTCTTTTGTGTCCTAGACAATCAAATGTTACTTGAAAATTGGGTGCTAGCTATTATTTGAAATGATCTGATTTTTTTTTTATGGCATGCATGCATTTGTTTCAACAGAGAATGGCTGGTGAAAATGAAATGATTGAGGGTTCGGAGCTGATAACTGAAACAATTGAGAAGCTCCCAGCAACTGTTTCAAGGGAAGGAAAAGGGAAGAGATTATGCAACAAAGTTCAGTATCAGCTTGTAGAGTACCATTCTTTGCCTGGATATTTAAGGGACAATGAGTTCATTGTGGGCCATTACCGTCCTGAATGGCCATTGAAGCAGGTTCTGCTCAGTGTCTTCACCATCCATAATGAGACATTGAATGTTTGGACGTAAGTTTCCCTTCTGTTAGGAACCCACTATTTCGTATTTTGTAGGAGTTAAAGTCTCTTGTTTTTTGTTTGTGTGATAACTGTTGTAGATGTTGGCAATACGTGGATTGTTGGGGCTCTTTACTGTTTAGAGAAGATTGATCGCTTATGTTTCTTGCTTGATTTTGTATTGAAAAGTTTGAGGCTTTTTGGATTTTGTATTTAGCAAAGTAGTGTTCTGTTTGTCTATGTGACCGTGATGTTTCCATTTGGAATGAGGAATTGAAGATAAGAGGAAAAAAATCAGAGGATACAAAAATTTTCTTAAGTTTTGGTTCATAAGTTAGATGTTCTGCTTTGTGTCTTTAATTACAGATTATTGATTCACTGCAGGCATTTGATTGGGTTCTTCCTTTTCCTTTCCTTGACCATATACACTGCAATGAAGGTTCCAAAGGTTGTTGATCTTCATTCTCTCCATCTTCCAGAGGTGTTAAAAGCTGATTTGCACAGATTGCAAGAGTGCCTCCCCTCTTTACCCACCATGCCTGATCTTCACAAACTTAGGGAGGAGTTGAAGAGTACATTTCCTTCAATTGATATGCTTCCATCACTCTCAGGATGGCATGTTATGGACCTCCTATACAATTGTTTGCCTGAGCGGTTCTCACATGGTAACCAGACTGATGTTTATGTTCTGGTAACGATCTTTTTCCTCAATGCTTCGGATTAATTCTGTAATGACATTGAATTTCCTGACAATGAATTTCATATATCTTCATCTTTTCTTTATAAGTAAAAGTTAGGAAAAGTGTTTGGTTATTTTCCACTCTGCTCTGATCTTAACAAATGGAAGTATCTCATCGACAATTTAGTTTTAAAACTTGTCTCTGCCTCTGACGTTTTGGCTCTACCTGTAAAGGGCTGATTGCTAACTTGCTATTGTCTTCTGAGGTATTCTTAGTTTTAATCTTGTCATTACATATTCTAGCAAGAATGTTGTCTTGGGAACTGAATATTTGAAAGATTGAGTTTTGCCTTCTTTGCATTTAAAAGATTGATTAAACTTGTGCGAAATCAGAAATAGGTAACTTGCCAATTACATGAGCTCTGAATCTCAAAACTTCTCAACTAAGTTTCTGAGCAACAGATGGCTTGCAACTGAAATTTGTGCTGTTTGCATAGAAGCCATTAATATGTTAAGAAGATAGTTCAAACTATATTGTGTAAATGCATTACTTTTTCTATGATGAGAAGTGAAAGCAACACTTATCTATACTCTTGGACTGCATTATTTGACAAGTAATTACATGTAACATAGTTACATAGAACTAAGTTCTGCATAAAGTCACAGGAGAACCTATTCGATGCTGAAGGTGCATTTTATTGAATGGGCTATCATATCTCGCACCGCCGCTTTTCACCAATATTTTAAGTCTGTCACACCTTAGCAGATCAAATGGTTTTTTTATGTCGATGATTAGATTTGCAGTCCAATCTATCAACAGGTGCAAGAAGAAAACTGTCTGAAAGAGTATTCTTTATTGATGCTCTGGTTTTATTTTCAATGCTGGCTTTCCACCGTTCTGTATATTCAGTAGTTTGTGTATGGAATCTTCCATCTAAACTTCTGTCTCTGTTTTCGTTGGTTTTCTTTTCTCATCTTGAACCTTGGGTTGGCTAATGTTTTTTTTTTTTATATCCTATTAAATGCAGCGGACCGTGAAGGAGGATGTTGCAAACATAATAGCACCCCTAATGATGATGAGGCCAATCACACGATGGCCATTCTATGCTTTCTTGGGCGGGGCCATGTTTTGCTTGCTAGCTAGCAGCACGTGCCACCTTCTCTCGTGCCACTCCAAGCGTTCATCATACATCCTGCTTAGGCTTGACTATGCCGGAATTGCAGCCCTTATTTCGACCTCCTTTTGCCCTCCGGTGTACTACTCCTTCATGTGCAATCCTTTTTTCTGTAACCTTTACATGGGGTTCATAACTGTCTTGGGAGTTTCCACAATATTGGTTTCGCTCCTGCCAGTGTTTCAGAACCCTGAATTTCGTACCGTTCGCGCGTCCCTCTTCCTCGGCATGGGTTTGTCCGGGATAGCACCTATTCTGCACAAGCTTATCTTGTTCTGGCATCAACCTGAAGCCCTTCACACAACTGGCTATGAGGTTTTGATGGGGATTTTCTATGGACTCGGAGCACTGGTTTATGCCACCAGGATTCCGGAGAGATGGATGCCTGGGAAATTCGACATTGCAGGGCACAGCCACCAGCTTTTCCATGTATTGGTGGTGGCTGGAGCTTATACTCATTACCATGCAGGGCTGGTTTACCTCAAGTGGCGAGACCTGGAAGGATGCTAGCTGAGGAAAGTAAATCCTGAATGCTAAAAGTAGTTGATGATATCGTAGATTAATGTCATTGTGTATCAATAAATAAGTTTTAAGTTGATGCAGTGGAAAAGCGAAATGCTTCTCAGCTGTTGTTTGAGATTTTTTATTCCTAATCTTTATATTAATTTTGTATGTCCGTTAAAATTAACTAATCTCAGAACCCAACTATGCTCAGAACCGTCACAGTGTCTGCAGATGCCTCACCAAGTTGTCTGCCTCCTCACATGGAGGAGTAGGCTATTGCAACTTTGGCTTGCCAATTCCCTTTCTTTGTTTCCCCCCCTAATTTAGTCATTAATCTGTTACTATACCTTAATTTTAATTACGAGTCAATTATAAAATATAATAAATAATTACTGGTAAATAGGTAAATATCCAGTACATAGCATACAAAATTTCAGTATTTAATCACTAAAACCTTATTTAATTGTAGCAAACATCTAGTATTATGGCAAAGCTTGCAACTTCCTGCGACAATGGTTTGATGATCTGGGAGGAGCCTCCTCCAGCCTTGCAACAGCTTCTTCTAGCAGATATCATGAGAATTAGCTTCCCTAGAGTTGTTTAGTCTTTTTTTCTTTGTTTCCACTGTAACAAAAAAAAAAAGATATATTTTATACCTTTTGTTTTCTCTCACAATAAAGCTTTGCTTATTGTGAGATGATTTCATGTATTTTTTGTGGTTGTATTTTAAATAAAAAATATTTTAAAAAGATATTTTTAATTGCTTAAAACTGTTATGAAAAGGACTTTTTCATATAAAATAAATTAAAGATATATTTTATAAATAAAAATTATATTATTTTAACTTTTATAAAATTAAATTTTAAAATATAATTATATGGGAGGCTCGTTAAGAAAATAAAATAGAAGCTATTTTCCTAACTAAACAATTTTTTCTTTATAGTTTTAAAATTCAATATTGTGATAGCATTTATGTTCACAATTTTTTGAATTCAAAAATTAATATGAAGAGAAAATTAAAATAAAAAAACGCTTTCTCAATTAAAAAACAAAAAAGTGTCGGCCGATGCATTTTCACGTGTCTCTTCTAAAATGCAACACCTCACCGACACGCGTCCCATGAAAGCCATAGTTCACGCCATGTCTTGTCTAAAGTCTCTAAACTCTGAACATCACACATGCCTCTCTGTTTTTCACATCCAATATCTATTTTTACTCGTTTAAATTTTAAATGCTTTATTCTTATATTTTATAATATAAAAAATATGATGCAAAAAAAAGTAAAGGATAAAGAGTTTATTACATATTGATATTTTTAAAGAACAAAATCACTATAAATATAAATATAGAAAGACAATTAAAATGTTCAATTTTTATTTATCTACATCTCCGCTGGCTAAAATACTATTATAAATTTTTATATAGAAAAAAACTAAAAAATCCTAATAATACTGAATATAAAAAGTATTTCATTCAAATAAAAATAACTAAAAAAGATAAAAAAAAATATATCTATTTTTTTAAAATGCTATACAAAGCCGGCTTAAAGTGAATAAAAACCCTTGACAAAACTATAAATAAGATTTTTTTAAAATATTTAAAAAATATTTTTTATTAACTTTTATGTATGTGACAAGTGGAGCTTTATTGATCTTTATTTCGAACCTGATATTTTTTGTTAAATAAAAATAATTTTTATTTTATAAAATATAATTGATAAATATATCTTATTCATTCTTAAGATTTTTTTATCAAGTGTATTTTTTATCATAATGTCATTTTGGTGTAGTTTGAATAATTTTAATTTTTTTAAATATAATTTTTTAAATCGGATTCGAGAATGATAGCAAAGCTTTTAAGTTGGCTTGAGAGCCTTAGAGCCATATATGCACGAGGAAAATTCAAAACATGATGCATATATAATGTTTTAAGACTTTAGAGCAGAAAATAGGAGTATAAATGATATTTTCAAAATCTTTCAAGTGCCGTGCATATGATAATGTTTCTTATAATTGTTTTTATCGATATATTAATGGAATATTTTTTTGTTTGTGGTTTTTTCTAATTTTTTTAATAGTGTGAACGTAAATTTATATAATTTAGAGTGTGTTTGGTATTGTTGTAACTTTTGTAGTCGTGGTTTAAAAAAATTATTTTATAAAAAGTACTTTTAGTTGAGATTGGTTTGATTAAAACTGTGGTTAAAATTGAGGTTAGATAAAAATACTTTTCAAATTGAGGTTATAAAATAATTTTTTTAAAAATATATTAATATTAATGGTTTTTAATTTAAATATTATAGATTTAACTACTGCCATTTCATCATGAAATAAATAATACTTTATATAAAATATTTTTTTATTGTTTCATTAAACCATCTACAATTCCATCACGTATGAAATACATCCGACAAGGACTACAATTTTCTTAATTTCTTAAGCGCACAACAACTTCAGGTAAAATATAATCAGGAATAAAATTGAAATTGCGATCAAATTCTGCAAATGCTACATCATCAAGCGATCTCCGTCTAATTTATGGAATGTCATTGAATAATGTTAAATACTAACTTTTTTAAATAAAAAACAATTAAAAATAAAAATAATTTTTTTTATTTTACTAAGTCAGACCGATTCAATATATTTAATTTTAAACAAGATTTAATCCGGCCAGAACAGTGAATTCACTTAAATGAATAGTGAACGCACTCTACGGCAGAAGAAGTAATATTGTGCTGTTTTCAGGAACCCCTCGTTTTGGACGCAAATAATAATGGGGTTCATGAACAATGAATAGAGTTTTTTTTTAACTAAATAATTGTTTCTTGTTGTTTGCTTCAAAAACCGAAGCAATTACCTATAAGTAAAAATCTGGTTTAGTTTGAGAAATAAAAATAAAACTTGATATAAGTAAAAATTAAAACTTTAGTTTGAGAAAAGCTAAATAGGCGAGCAGAAATTGATTTAATCCAATTTAAAATAAAATAACCTATGTAGAATAAATATAGAAAGACAGGTATCATGTGATTTCTAGCCCTAATTTAGCTAGCCCGGCGCATTTTAGCCTCCCAGGCGCATGAAACCGACGCTCTCTACTCTCCACTGTATTAATCACAAACAACAGAGCCTGCCTCCTTATTCGCTATAAACACCACCAAAACTTGCTCTAAATTTAGGACTCAAGATTGGTAGGTGCTTTAAAGCTTTACTTACGAAATAAACTTGCACTCTCACTACTTGCCATAACACAAGCCAAACAAAATACCAACCTAGTTGATCTCTCTCTGCATACTATATAGCTGCTGTTTTGTAAAATGGTCACGCCAGAATTGTCTCAAAGCAAGTCTCAGTTCTCTCCAATGGCTAAATCAAGTGTCAGAACCAAACCCTCTTCCTGTTTCAGTGATGGGTCTCTCTATCTCGGTGCTGCTTTACTGGCTTTTTTACTAGTTTGGTCACTTTGGTCCTATGCACTTTCTCACAATTTCGACCCCAAAACAAGTGCGAAATCTGTCGCCAACACCCATGCCCATGAATGCGTTCAAGAAAACCCTGAAGTCAGTTTACACTACGACCCACCAGACCAGACCTTCTATGACGATCAAGAACTGAGTTACTCTATCGAGAAACCGATCAAGAACTGGGACGAGAAGCGAAAGGAGTGGCTTAAACACCACCCTTCGTTTGCCCCAGGTGCTCGTGATCGTGTGGTTCTTGTGACTGGATCACAACCAAAACCATGTAAGAACCCAATAGGTGATCATTTACTCTTAAGGTTCTTTAAAAACAAAGTTGATTATTGTAGAATCCACGGTTATGATATCTTTTACAACAACGTTTTGTTACATCCAAAAATGCATAGTTACTGGGCCAAACTACCCGTCGTTAAAGCAGCCATGTTGGCTCACCCAGAAGCTGAGTGGATTTGGTGGGTTGACTCGGATGCTATGTTCACCGACATGGAGTACAAGCTTCCATTACAACGTTACGATTACAAGAAACATAATCTGATCGTTCACGGGTGGGAAAAACTGATCTACGAGAAGAAGAGCTGGACTGCTTTAAACGCTGGCGTTTTTCTGATTAGAAACTGTCAGTGGTCCATGGATTTCATGGAGAAATGGAGCGGTATGGGTCCTCTGAGTTCAGAATATGAAAAATGGGGTGAGATCCAACGGTCAGTATTCAAGGACAAACTGTTCCCCGAGTCAGACGACCAGTCGGGTTTGACATATTTGCTTTACAAAGATAAGAGTTTAACGGAGAAGATTTACTTAGAAGGGGAGTATTATTTTGAAGGTTATTGGGCAGATATACTGCCAACGTATGATAACATAACGGAGAAGTACACGGAGTTAGAAAAGGAAGACGGGAAATTGAGGAGACGACATGCAGAGAAAGTGAGTGAGCAATACGGTGTGTTTAGAGAGCCACACCTGAGAGAGGCAGGGAATGGAAAAGGCAGCTGGAGAAGACCGTTTATCACGCATTTTACTGGCTGCCAACCTTGTAGCGGGGACCACAATCAGATGTATGAAGGGGAGACTTGCTGGAATGGGATGGTCAAGGCTTTGAATTTTGCTGACAATCAAGTTCTGAGGAAGTATGGTTTCGTGCACCCTGATTTACTGGATTCTAACACCGTCACCGAGACGTCGTTTGATTATCCTGATGACGGGCCCTGGTAAATAAATTGATTACAACAAGAAGGAAAAACAAAGGTTAGTTTTGTTGCTTTATTTCTCTTTTTTGTTGTTGTCGCTACTGCTTTTTAAAATGATAAATGTATCAGTATATTAATTACATCAAAATAATCTGAAAATATTAGAACACTGCAATGAAAAATTCAAATTTCAAGGTTGTTTTGGGCACAATGCCGAACACCCTTTTGGACTCGTGTTTTCATGGTGAAAACTGCGGTTGGAGCTGGAAAACATAACAAACAGGCTTTAAACAATAATTTAAAAGAGTAACTTAAAGTTTTATGGGTTTTTTTTCCCTTATAGCATGGTGATTAGTTATTTGTAGTATAAAGTAATAATAATGATGAATGCATGGAGTGATTTTATGACCAATTTTAATCAATGATTTGGTGGCCATGGTGTGCTTTACTCCTTGAAGAAAGAGTAAAAAACACCATGGCCATAATTGAAGGCTTTGCAACCCCTAAATTTGAGTCGCGATAAGGGAGGAACATGTAGTGGCACTTTTTAGCATGGGTATCTCGAGGTTCTTTATTGTGTGTGGTTGTGGTTGCTTTATCTTTTGTTTCCTTTTCCTTTTTGCTTTATCTGCATTAGAATGTGCAAGTCTGTTGATATTCTTGCTTTTTGGGGCTTAAACTGGTGCATGATTGAAGGATAATGTTCCACTTATCAAGGACTTTGTATGATGGAAGCATGATTTTGTTAGGTGGGTGAGTGAGTTTATGCACATAAAGAATGGAATTGCTGGCATGCCACTTGAACTTATAATCATGGCGCTTTTCTGGGCATTATAGGGACTAAGATCCTGGGTTTATTCCTTTTAAGATTTCTAAGTTTGACATCCTGTTTTCTTTAGACCACCTATGGTAGATCAGTGACTACCTTACGGTAGGTTGCTACAATGCCTATGTTTTGGGCATCAGGATTCTGGATCACTGGATTTGAATACAATAGCAGATCCATAACCTTAGATGAGCATTGACATTGTGCTGATTTCTGAAAAATAGGCAATCTGAACTCACCGGCCTTACCTTATGATCCCAATTCCCAAATCCTTTCCGGCAGATCATTCGATCCTGGAAGATTCTAGCCGTGGATGTTAGTTGTTCTCGAGCAGCTGAACAGAATGATGTTTCATCTACTATCTCAGTTTTCTGAGTGACTTTCATGTATAAAATTGAATTATACATGATTTTCTAGTACTCGGCACTTACTCATGCGAATCCTTTGTTGAATGGCAGAAACCTTATCTAGGGTGGTTCAAGCCTTCCATTCTGGTGCCGTCATGCGACATGGCTGCATATTCTCTGTTGGCAAGGGATGGCTGAATTAACATGCAGCCGTTGTCCTCAACTAGTCTTGCTGAAGGCAGTGGAATATTGTGTTTCACCAGCAGCCGTGTATAAATGAAGAGGCTCTTGCAGAATTCACTCCTTTTATTTCTTTGTAGGTTTTTTCCTTCTTTTGAGAGATGATTGGTCTCCATGCTTACCCTGCAGGCTCGGGTTTGTCTTGTAGCTTTCTCGGCCAAGCATGATAGTTGGTTCGTAACATCAATAATATTCACAAAACCTTTTGAACCTATGCTCTTCATTTCAAAATTAAGTCTGAGCCTCCATTGATTTCAACTTTTTGGATGCATTTTTTGTTTGCTTGTTGTCCTGGAATAAATACAGAAATATAAGTGATGAAGAAGTAATGATGCATAAAGAAATAAACTAGAAATATATTTTGGTTGAAGATATAGAATGAATTTATTTTTAAAATAATTTTGGAATGAATTTTGAAGTTTGCAACGTGGTCGGTCCCGTGAGAAAAAATTGAAAATTTAAAAAGAAAAAGCAAGTTGTGTATGATTTCTAGCAATATTTCTGTCATACTTGCACGTAATCCAACTCCCTCTCGCTCTCATGTCTGTCTTTTTCCTAGCAATTATCCCTGTGTTTCATTACTTGTCGCTGTTTCGCTCTCATTTGTACGAAATGTGAAGCCTCGAGGGGATAACGATTGGAAATTTCTACAGCACATGCCGCCAAGACCTCACCAAGTGGATCTTAGCTAAACCAACTCCTTAGCTATAGTAGTCCGTGGGAGTGAAAAAAACCCACATCGTTGTTGCTGGTTTGTGGCGCGCGAGAGAAGCTGGACAGTGTTGTTCGCGGGGAAAAGAAAATCAAAACCCCAATTACTTTAAACACACCATATGAACTGAAAAGATCAAAGCAGAGAGAGAGAGAGAGAGAGAGACAGAATTTGTTAATTTGAAAAGATCAAAGCTTGACAGTGCTGGCCTCGTTGGAGTAATTTAAATCTCTTTTTTTTTTTTTCCTTCGATTTTTTCCTTTCTAGGTTTATCAATTCGTTAATTTTTGTTCTGAAATTGAGAGAATTTGTTTGGTTCTCGAGAAATTATGAGAGAAAGCAATTACGAGTGGGAAAACCTCGTTGGAGTGCAATTTTAAATCCATCTTTGAATCTTCAAGAGAAGAAAACTGCCA
>Ga0307515_10017912_pt1 | contig 12865 bp, 4 predicted proteins | sample 17_EM_MG_FD_194513 | JGI IMG/M metagenome (GOLD analysis project Ga0307515, IMG submission 194513) | Populus trichocarpa ectomycorrhiza microbial communities from riparian zone in the Pacific Northwest, United States - 17_EM | ecosystem: Host-associated > Plants > Roots > Unclassified | place...
CGCCTCACCGAGCGCGGCCTGCACCCGCTCGGCCTCCTCCCGCAACCGCGTGATCTCCTCCCGGACCATCTTCTCCCTGGCCTCCAGCAGACCGAGTACCGACGCCACCAGCGACCTCCACGAGCCAGACGAGCGGACGAACCACGCCCATCTCTCCCACCACGAAAAGGAGTTCATGCCCACCCATCCCAAACTAAACGATCACGTTCGGAAAGCGGATGACGTCTCAGTACACTCCGGAACGTCGCGCCTGGACTGATCGGTCAGATGATTTTTCGTGAGATCCGGTACATGCCGCGCTACCAGCAGCTCTACCACTGCTTCGAGAAAGCCAAGGCTCTTGAGGCATGGGATTACTGGAACAGCGAGGGAATACCCACTCCCTTCAACGGAATCCTCCCCAAGGGAGAGATAGGGATAAATCCCGTCTATCCCCGATCGGCAGTCAGAGCATGGACAGCAGAATTGGACGGTAGGGGCTATTTACATCCGGCCAATGAAGTCACGGCAGTCTTCACGCCGCACCTGGCAACGTGGTGGGCGTCACCCCGTCAGCGCGAGATGCAGAACGCCACCGACGACTCACGACTCGATTTGGCCCTGGGAGTCCGATCTCCGGTTCCACCCCCACCGTCATCCACAAATGGGGTGTCCGCGTGACCGACAAGCTCCTGAACATCCTGACCGGCATCAACCGCAGTGCCGCGCCTTCGTCCGGGAGCATGGTCCTCGTCAACGATCTCTACGGCGCGATGCCTGAAGTCCACACGACGTTCCTGGGCAGAGCGCCGGTCGATCAGGCTTGGAAGGCTGCGTTCGATCAGCTGATCACCCTCTCCACGACGAAACGCCCCCACGGTCCGGACTTCGCCCCCTACGTTGACGAGTTGACGCGTGAGGTCGGTGCGCTCGTAGAGAAGATCCAGCCGAACGCCATTCACGCCCAGTACCTCGGGCTCGCTCTCAGCCTGTCCTTCGCCCGAACCGCCGGCAGCATCCCGATCATCGCCATCGCCCACGGCCCCGACGTGATGGTGGCCGAGCGCAGCGCATCGGAACGCGAGGCCATGAATGAAGTTGCTGCCGCCAGTGCCGCGATCGTGGCCCCGACCTCCGCCCTCGCCGACCGCATCGACCGTCTCACCGGACGCCGATTCACCGATCGACTCACCGTCATCCCGTGGGGTATCCCTTTGCGCGATGCTCGGGTAAGCGATCAACCGCCTACCGGAACCGGACCCCTCTCTCTGGTGCACGCCGGTCGTCTGGACGACAACAAATCCACGATCACCGCAGTCGAAGCCCTCGCTTTAACCGATCAGCCGCACCACTTGACCGTGATCGGCGTAGGAGTCCTACGGGCGCATCTGGAACAGCGGGCCATCGAACTCGGGCTCCGGGACCGGGTTCATTTTGATCCGTTCCTGCCCCGCGCCGAACTGTGGCGTCGCCTGCCGGACTTCGACGCCTTCGTCTTCACGACGAGAGGTCTGGAGGCTTTCGGGCTCGTCCTCATTGAGGCCCAAGCCCACGGACTTCCGGTTGCCTACGCCGATCTTCCCGGTGTGAGGGACATCCTCGGGAGCGCTGGCGTTCCCTACACTCCTGGCGACCCGCGCTCGCTGGCCGTGGCCCTAGACGGGATGGGCCCGGACTTCCACCGGCGCATGGCCATGAGCAAGGCGGCTTTCAATAACGCGCGCCGATACGACATCGCTACCACCGGCCGCCAGCTTCGCGAACTGACGCTCCGCGTTATCTCCTAGCACGGCAAACCCATGAAAGATCAGAAAGGGCCTCCGACACAGATCAGAGGCCCTTCCAAGGCAAAGCCGCAGGTGGCGGCAGACGAGTCGGCTGTACGCCGGGTTCTGTCGCCCTGCCGGCACAAATGCACCAGGCGTACCCGGCTAATCAGACGACGCGATCCACCGCCTGAGCTTCCAGCCATGCCTCCACCTCCGGCCAGCGGTAGCGCAAATAGCGGCCGACCTTGTGGGCTCGCGGACCCTGGTGCCGGTGATTCCATATGTAGACCGTGTTCAGCGGTACGCCCAGGAAGTCGGCCAGCTCCTCAGCGCTCATCAACGGACAACGACCCCCCGCGCCACTGGCGGCTTCTTCTGCACGGGCAGTGGTTCGACGCATGGGCACTCCAGAACGGCTCGGAACGGGCAGGAAAGAACCACGTGAGCGGTAGTCCGCCGTGGTGGCGCACGGAACATTGACATGAAATTTCAGCCGGACCAAATAGAGGAACTTACGGCGAAACTCCTACGACCCTTCCGAATTCTCGGAAGACACCAGCGAATCCTCGGCGAGGGTTCGACGAGCCTTCGCCGACGCCTCAGCGAGGATTCGTCTAGGTGAGATCCTCGCTACCACTCTGCACCATTTGTCGCGAAGACCTCAAGAATGCGTTTGACATTTTCAGCTTGTCTGGATCAACATCCCATTCACCCAGGGCGCGATGAACGGGCACTCGATCTCGCCGTCGATGACGACCCCGATACGAGAGAACCCACAAAGAAGCTTAAAGGCCCGCCGAGAACTAGGAGTTGAGTCCATGCCGTACGACCGCTGGCACAAGTCACGCCCGAAAGACGGGGAGTCGACCTGCAGGGAACACGGTAAGGTTCCGACGAGGGATCACGGGGCCGGGAAGCGGTGGCAGGCCCGCTGGCGCAACCGGGAAGATGTCCAGCAGACGGAGTTGTTCCGCACCGAGGCCGAAGCCCGCAGGCACGAGACCAAAATGCGGTCCGGAGTGGACGACGGGTCATATATCAACCCTCGCGCCGGAGAGGTCAGGGTCGGTGAACTCGCCCTTACGTGGCTCAAGGGACACGAACACAAGAATCCGCGCACATACCGACGCCACAAGGAGCGGATTCTCCTGCACGTCGCTCCTACCGCAGTTGGGAAGATGCGCGTAAAGGACGTGAACGCGTCGTCTTTGCTGGACTGGTTGCACGACCGTCGTCGGCTGCTCGAAAGTTCCACACTGCGCCTGGTCTTCGACAATCTTCGGGCTGTCTTTGACCTGGCCGTGGACGACAGCCTGATACCCAAAAATCCATGCCTCGCCAAATCGGTGCAGGACGCCAAGCCGAAGCGAGGAGGTGGCGGCCGGGCAGAGCTGACCCTGACTTGGGAGGACACCGAGAAGATCCGTGCCGAACTTCCAGACCGCTACAAGGCACTCGTCGACTGCGGTCGCGGCCTGGGCCTCCGCCAAGGAGAAATATTCGGCCTGTCACCAGATGACATCGACTGGGCACACCCGGACGGGCCGATGGTGCACGTGCAACGGCAAGTAGTCCACGACGGCTCGTTCCTGGTACTCGACCTCCCCAAGGGCGGAGACGGCGAGGACCCGAAGGACCGGTGGGTCGAACTGACCGACGACGTGGCCATCCCCCTGCGCGAGCACATGGAGAAGTACCCGCCCGTCGAGGTGACCCGACCGTGGGGCAGCAAAGGCGGCGACCCGGTCACGGTGCAGTTGATCTTCTACACTCGGGAGAAGACCGCCATTCAGTCGAATTGGTTCAACTCCTACCGCTGGAAGCCTGCTCTTGCGGCGGCCGGCCTCATCAAGCCCCTTGACCCCAACGCGAAGGGACGGCGCTGGGAGAAGTCCCGCGACATGATGATGCACGCCCTCCGACACCTTTACGCGTCGATGATGATCAACGGTGGGGTAGACGTGTACACACTCGCGGACCGACTCGGACACGCCGATCCTGCGTTTACTCTGCGTAAGTACGTGCGCCGGATCGCGGGAGCCGGTTCCAAGATCCGCATCGCGGTCCAGAGCGCCTACACGAGGGCCGCGTGACTCCTGCACTGTTCGGCTTGTGCAACGACCGTGCAAGATGATCTTCAGAATGGTTCATTTGCGCAGGCCAGAGACGCCGTAGAGGAGTTCCGGGACATCTAGCACCGGGCTTGAGCGTCTGGGTGTCCATGGTGCCGCCGTGCCTCTGCGCGTGCGGCGGCACCGCCGTGTTCAGCGGGTGCTCCATTTCTGGTTGTCCTGGCCGTTGCAGTCCCAGAGTTGGAGCCGGGTGCCGGCCGCGGTCTTCTGGTCCTTGACGTCCACGCACTTGTTGGCCTGCGGATTGACCAGGTCGTTGCTGGAGTTGAGGCGGAACTGCTGGGCCGGGTTGCCGCTGCACACCGCGAGCTGGATCACCGCGCCGTTCGCCGACGAGCCCCAGGCGACGTCCATGCACAGGCCCATCGAGCGGATCGTGCCGTCCGAACGGAAGTCCCACTTCTGCCAGTTCCTGCCGGTGCAGCTGTTGATCTGCAGCGGCGAACCGTCGGTTCCCTTGTGACTCACCATCTCGATGCACTTGTTGGAGGCGTGGCCGTAGATGGTGGTGCCGGGCGCGGTGGTCACCGTCTTGGTCTTGGTGGCCGTGGCCTTGGTCGTGGTGGACTTCTTCTTCGAACTCCCGCCGGAGGAAGCCTTCTTGGGGGCCTCGGCGGAACTGCCCACGACCACTCCGGCACCGGCACCGCCGGCCACCGCGGCGCCCGCGCCGTTCTTCACCGTGTTCTTCTTGCCGCCGCCCGTCGTGAGCGAGGGGTTCGGCTTCGTCGTCGGGTCCGGGCTGGCCGAACCGTAGGCGCCGGCGCCGATGTCCGGCGACGCGCCGTTCAACACCGTGCCGGCGTCGGCCACTTGGTCCGACGGCTTCGAGTCCGAACCCGACTTGCCGAGCATGCCGGACACCAGGAACGGCACGCCGATCAGCAGCGCGCCGGCGATCGCGGCTCCGGCGAGGATGCCTCGGGAGGGGCGGCCGAAGGCGGGGGCGGCTGCTGCTGCGTCTTCGCCGGGCTCGGATCCGGATCCGGATCCGGCCGCCGTCGCGGCCAGGGCGTCGGCGCCCGGGTCGGGGGCGGTATCGGGGTCGGCGTGGGTGCCGGTTGCCGCTTCCGGGATCGCGGTCTCGTCGGTACCGGCAGCGGCTGTCGCGGCAACTCCCGTGCCGGCGGCCGGGAGTTGGGCCGGTGTCGTAAGTGCCGCTTCCGCCTCCGCCTCCGTCTTCGCCGCCGTCTCCGGGGCGCCGGTGCGGGCGGCCGTCGTCTCGCCGCTGGTCGGCGGAAGTGCCGCCGCTTCGGTCTCGGGGGCGCCGCCCGCGGTGGTGTCCGGGGCCGGGGCGGGCTCCGTCCCGCCCGTCGCTGCCTGGTGCTGCGGGCTGTTCTTGCCGGACATGCTGTTCCTTCCAGAAAAGTGATCGGGTGACGACCGGTCAGTCGTCTTCCGGGGCGGGCGGGTCGACCGAGAACCGGTTGCCGTCGAAGTACAGGGTGAGCGGGGTGCCGTCGGCCGGGCCGAACCGGTGGGTGAGGTCGTCGGGGCCGAGCACCTGGACCGGCCGCCCGGTGTCGCGTGCGACCAGGGATGCCAGGGTGGACACGTAGGCGGGGGTGTCGGGGCGGGCCAGCACCAGGGCGAGGCGCGCGACGTCGTCCAGTCCGGCCTCCGCGACGGTCACCGTGCCGTTCTGGAGGATCGACTGGGCACGCAACTCCTCGGTGAGAGCGCCGATTTCGGCCAGCGCGTCGGTCCGCACCGAGGCGCCGGGCGCCGGGAGCACCGCGTCGTCGGGGGCGCCGTGAGCCGCCACGTCGACCTGGGCCCAGGTGAGGAGGGCGGCGTGGGGGTCGCGGGTGCCGGTCCAGGTGGGGGCGGGGGTGGCATGAGCGGAGGTGCCGGGGGCGGCGAGGAGCCGCGCCAGTGAACGGACGAACGTCGCTGGGCGCTCCGCCCGCGATACGGCGAGGCGGTATCGGGCACCGCCGGAGCCTTCACCGCGCTGCCCGTTCGCGCCGCCGTCCTCGTCGCCGCCGTCGCCATCGTCTTCACCGTCGCTCTCCTCGTCGCCGTCCTCGTCCTCGTCGCCCTCGGACTCCTCGCCCTCGGACTCCTCGCCTTCGGGTTCCCCGCCGGTCACGCCCGCGGCTCCGCCCGGCCGGAACTCCCGTTCCTGGGGCTCCACTTCGGGCTCGTCCTCAGGGTCTTCCTGCGGGTCCTCCGTCTGTTCGGGCGCCGGGCCCGGGCCGATGCGGGCCGGTGTCGGGCGGGGGGTGCGGCGGGGCCAGGTGGCCGGGGTGGCGGCGAGGGAGCCGGTCGGGAGGGGGGCCGTGCCGTCGCCGGTCGCCGCTCGCTGTGTCTCCAGGAGGGTGACGACGTCGGCCAGATCCTGTTGCGCGTTGCGCTGCCGGGCCGCCTGCCCGGCCTGTTCCGCCAGCGCCTCGGCGATGTCGCGGCCGAGCGCGTCCAACGCCCCCCGGGCCTCGTCCCGCGCGGCGGCCAGCTGGTCGCGGTGTGCGGTGGCTTCGGCGAGTTCCGCCTGGGCCGTGCGGTCCGTCGCGGTCGCCGTCACGGCGATGGTCCGGGCCCGGGTCAGGTCCTCGGCGGCGGTGCGGGCCGCGTCCCGGGCCAGACCGAGCCGGCGTGTGGTGTCGTCGGCGGCGTGCCGGGCGGTCTCGACGGCGCGGTCGGCCGCCGAGGCCGCGATCCGGGCCTGGTGCAGTGCGCGTTCCGCCCGGTTCCGGCGCGACGCACGCCGGGCGGGTGAATCGGGGCCACCCGCGGCGGAGTTGCCCTCGGCGCGCTGCGAACTCCCGCCCGGTGTCGCCGAGTCGGCAGGTTGCCGTACGGGCCGTTCCGCCGCCGCCAGTTCCTGCTCCGCCGTCCGGACCGCGTCGTGGTACTCCCCGGCCGCCCGGGTCGTGTCCGCCACCCGCTCGGTCTGGTCGTCGAGATCCGCGGTCAACTCCGTGACACGGGCGCCCCGTTCCTGATCGGCGCGGGCGGCGGCCACGACGGTCCGCTCGGCGGCGACGCGTTCGGCGGTCGTGGTGTCCGCGGCGGTACGGGCGTCGTCCAGGACCTGTTCCGCCTGTGCCAGCGGCGGCAGGGCTTCCGCCAGCGCGCGTTCGGCGTCCGGCACCTCCGCCTGGAGCTGGGCCTCCTGCGCCCGCGCGGCGTCCTCCGCGCGCCCGGCCACCTCCAGCACACCTATCTGATCGCGTACGGCCGCCCAGTAGGCGTCGTCAGCAGGGGCGCCCCGGCCGTCCCGCCGCGCTCCGTCCCGACCCGCGTTGCTCGGACCCGCACCGCCCTGACCCGAGCCGCTCGGGCCCGCGCCGTACCCCTCCTCCTCGTCCCGCTCGTCCGACCCCGGCGTCACGTCGGGATTCCCGGCGGCGTCGAACCGCCGGAACCGCACGCCCTCGCCGTCCCGCAGCGCGAGTTCGACGGGCCGCCGTAGCAGCGTGGCCGTGCCCGAAGCGGCGTACAGGGCGCGGGCCGTCTGCTCGGGGCTGCCGTTCGTGGCCAGCCACAGCTGGAGCGTGTCGTCGGGGCCGGGTGCTTCGGGGTCCGCCTGGACGCCTTGGGACAGCAGGGTCGGGAGGTCGCGGAGCGGGACCGTGCGCCAGTCGCGCAGCACCTCGTCCGCGCGGTCGCCCGGTGCCTGCGCGTCGGCGGCCTCGCGGGTCAGGGAGGCGCCGTCGTACACGCCCGGGTCGGTGCGGGAGGTGGTGACGCCGTGGCCGAGGAGGTCGCGCTCCAGGGAGCGCAGCCGGACCGTGCCGGAGACGTACCGGGTGCCGTTCGGGCCCTGCACGGTGAGCAGGGCGTCGGCGAGGATCTCGTGACTGCGGGTGCCGCGCGAGCCCGCCGGGGTGGTGGTGTTGCCGTGCTTGAGCCACTCGCGGCGGGTGCCGCCGACGGCCGCGCCGGTGCCGGGGTCCTGGGGCTGGCGGGCCAGTACCGGCACGGTGAAGCCGAGGAGTTGGCGGTTGGAGTCGTCGGCGCTGAAGCCGCCCTGCGCCGCGAGGCTGCCGGTGACGCCCGCGTGCGAGGCGGAGCCCGCGCTGACCGTGCTGAGCCGGACCCGGTCGATCGTCACGTCCCCGGTGTCGGTCACCGGGCGCGGCCGGTACAGCTCCAGGGTGAGCCGGGGCGGGGTGCCGGGAGCGCTCTGGAACGGGTAGGCGCCCGGCACCGTGGTGGTGAGGCCGGCGGAGCCGCGCGGGTGGTCCAGGGAGATCGTGCCCGCCTGGAGGAGTTCGCCGATCCGTACGGCGGTGGCGTCCGCGGAGTCGGAGGCGGCGAGCGCGCGCCAGGAGCGGGTGAGGGCCGGGGCCACCTCGCCGAGCGCGGTGGCGAGTTCGGTGCCCGCGTCGAAGGCGAAGACCGGTGCGGGGCCGCCCGGTGTGAAGCGGCGTCCGGTCGGCGTCGGCCGGCGCACCGAGTGGCCCGCCGTCAACTGCCGCTCGGGCGCGGCGGGTTCGGCGGTCTCGCTGCCGGTGAAGCGCAGTGCGGCGGCGGTGTGCACCGTGACGCTCCGCGCCGGGCGGCCGAGGAAGAGGTGGGCGATGCGGTTGGCCAGCGGGACGTCGGCGTCGGTGAGGCTGAGCACGCCGTGCTGGAGCACGCTGCCCGGCAGGTCCACCAGCCAGTCGGCGGTCGGCGTGGACCGTACGGTGGCGACGATCCGGTACGGGACGCCGTCGAAGTCGGCGACGTTGTCGGTGCGCAGCCAGTGCCGGTCCTCGGCTGCCCGGGTGACCCGGGCGGAGTTGCCGCGCACCGTGTCGGCGCCGAGCAGCGCGCCCGCGCGGTCGGTGCGGGGGCCGCCGGTGGGCCTCGGGAGCCGGGTCTGGAGCTGGACGAACCCGGAGTGCCGGGTGCTGTCGGCGGTCCGGTCGGTCACCGAGGCGGGGGTGTGGCCGTGGTACTGCTCGATGCCGGAGCCCGCTGCCGCCGGGTGGCCGCGCAGCAGTCGCAGCGCGTGGTCGTCGGCGTCCGGCTGGGCGGCGAGGGTGACCTCGACGAGGCGGGCGCCGCCGTAGCCGACATGGCGGAAGCGGAAGCGCTGGACGTGGCCGGGGCCGCGGCCTGCCAGGGTGCGCAGGCCCGCCGTGGAGGTGAGGTCGGCGATGCGGGTGGCGACGCCGGAGAGGTACGACGCGTGGCCCGGGCGGGTGGTGCCGGGGGCCTCGTCCTCGACGAGGGTGAGGAGTTGGCGGCGCAGCAGGTCGGGGCGTTGCACCGTGCGGGTGGCGTCGGTGTACTCGTCCATCGCCTGGACGCTGCCGAGGCCCACCTCGCGGGAGGCGACGAAGCGGCGCGGCAGCTGCACGGAGCCCGGTACCGGAGCGGGCAGGGTGAGCCCGGGCACGGTCGTGAACCAGGCGGCGTGCCGCCGGATCTGTGCCGGGGTGGCCAGGAACCGTACGGCGTCCGGGAGTTCGACCGCCACCGTCACGGCGCGGCCCTCGCCCTGCCCGAGCGCGTTGCCCACGGCGTTGCGGGTGCCGCGTCGGAAGGTGACCAGCAGGAGCGCGTCGGCGGTGATGCGGTGCTGGGCGCCGCTCTCGGTGGCCGTGCGGTTCACGACCGTCGAGGAGGCGAGCCCCCGTGCCTTGTCGCGGCGGGTGGTGCGGGTGTAGCGGCCCGAGGGGTTGAGGGTCGTTCTGCGGGGCGCGGCGGTGGTCGTGGCGGCGCCCTCCTGCTGCTCCGGGTCGTCGGCGCGGCGCAGCAGCGTGGCACCGTCGTCGAGGCCGCCGACGTCGCCGTCGTTGCCGGCGGCCTGGTCGGAGCCCGGGGTCTGTACCGAGGAGCTGTTGCGGACCGCGGTGAGGCCGCCCGCCCACTGCGCGGCACTGGACACCCCGCGCTGCTGCCCGGCGCCGTCGGCGGCGCCGAGCCCGGTCTCGAAGTACTGGGTGATCTCGTCCGAGGCCCGCGGCGCGCGCAGGGCGCCGCGGATCTCCACCGACAGCACCTCGTCGGCGGCGAGCCCGGGCAGGGTGAGCCCCTCGATCACGTAGGCGCCCTTGAACACCTGGTGGCCGCGGGCCAGCAGGGCGGCGGGGCTGCGGGCGGCGGTCAGCATCTCGGCCGTGACCGTGGTCGGGTCGGTGGCCGCGGCGCCGGCCAGCGACTCGCCGACGGCGCGTCCGACACGGGCCACCGGAGCGGGAGTTCGCTCCGCGACCGCGTCCCGCATCCCGTCCAGCAGGCCGCGTGCCGGATGCCCCGTGTAGGTGTTGCCGAGCACTGCGCGGAACGCCTCGTCCAGCGCGGCCGAGGCCTGGAACACCTCCACCATCGCGTCGTCCGGCAGCGGTACCGAGTCGGGCAGCGGGGCGCCCGCCGCGTCGGTCAGATCGAGCAGCGTGCGGTCGGCGTCGGTGGCGGCCCGCACGGTGTGCGCGCCGGGCGCCACCGGGACGGGCTCGTCGGCGGGCAGCGTACGGTGCGTCGGCACCGACAGCCGCAACGCACCCGGTACCCGGTCCGGCGGCGGAGGCGGGGCCGGGTCGTTCGGGCCGGGCTGCTGGGTACCGTGCGGGACGTACGGCTGCTGGACCGTCTCGTGCGCGAACCGCAGCAGGGGCTCCTCCCCCGGTCCCTCGTACAGGTCGAGCGCCAGGTCTGCCGGCACCTCGAACACCTCGCTGCGCTGGCCCGCCCCGCTGCCGATGAACTGTTGGTCGTGCCCGAGGGACAGCTGCGCGCTGTTGTCGTGCTGCACCTGGTGGGAGCGCACATGGTCGCCGGTGCCGCCGACGGTCCAGGCACCGTCGCGCACCGGCAGTCCGAACGAACCGCCGCCGCCGTACGACGCCCCGTACTGCGAGCCGTTCTGGTCGGTGGCCACCGTCGACAGCGAGGACAGGCCGATGCCCTGCACATCGGGCAGCACCGTGGTGTGTGTGCTCTCGCCCGCGCCGCGCACCGCGCTGAGCACCAGCCGCACCCGGCGGGTGCCGCTCACGGTCGGGATCTCCAGGAAGAGCGAGTGGCCGCCGTCCACCATGGCGTCCGCCGCGGCCCGCTGCCCGACCTGCGAGCGGGTCTGCTCGAACCTGCGCAGATTGTTCAACTGGGCCTGCACCAGCGCCTCGTCGGGCAGCACGCGGTTGCGGGCGGTGGTGTCGCCGGGCAGGAATCCCTCCCTCCGCAGCCAGTTCTCGGCGTGCACGAAGAGGGGTTCGGTGCCCTGCACCTCCAGCGGTGTCGCCGTGGTGCCGATCGCCCGCAGATGCTCCAACTCCGCCGGGAGCAGCCGCAGTTCGTCCTCCGACGGCGCATGCCCCTGAGCGTCCTCTGCGGTCAGCACCCGCAGATGCATACCGCGCGGCCAGTCACCCGGCTCGAAGGTCCGCCGCCCGCCGCCCGGCAGATGCAGCACCAGGGTGTGGTGCACCTGGGCCGGGGCCAGCAGATGACTGCGGTTGGTGCGCACCGCGTGCATCAGTGCCGCACTGCCGCTCTGGGTCAGCGCGCCGTTCGTCGCCGCCTGGACCGAGACCCGCCCCAGCAGACCGCCGCCCGGACGCCGGGACGCGTCCGGGTGCCCCTCGGTGTGATCGCCGGTGAACGCCGGGCCGACACTCCCGGACAGGGACACACCGCTGCTGAACCTCGACTGGGCGTCGATCTTCACCACCTGCATCAGGTGGCTCTCCAGGTTGATCTTCCCGGGGACGCTCCGCCGCAGCGGCTCCCCCACCTCCACGTCGGTCAGCAACTGGAACATGCCGACCGCGCGCCCCGAACCGTCGAGGAGCACCGGCGAGAAGACGCCCCGGTCCCGCTGCATCGGCAGGGTGCCCCGCAGCAACGGCTCCGACAGGAACGTCTCCAGCTCCGCCAGGGAGTCCCTGTCCAGCGTCCGCAGTTGGGCGTCGAAGTGCTGCAACGCCTCCGCGAGCAGCCGCCCCGGCTCCGCCACCGTGTCCACGCCCCACACCGGCAGAACGTCCAGACCCGCCGCCGCCGGCAACTCCCCCTCCTCGTCCCGCGCCAGATGCTGCGGGAACCAGAACGTCACCGGCCCGTGCGCCTGCGTCGCCCCCCAGGTGACGGGCGCGGCCAGCGCCGGAGTGTCCAGCCGTACGTCCCACAGGGCGGTGAAGTCGTAGGGCTCCGAGGGCTCGTTGCTGCGCTGTGCCGTCGTCGACTGCACCACGGTGGTCACCGACGCGGTCGACGAGAGCTGGTTCAACGTCAGTGCGAGGGTCAGCGCGACATCGACACCGCGCACCGGGATCGCCCGGCTCACCGGGAACAGCGCGGTCCAAGGCAGCATCAGCGTACGGATGTTGCCGGAGGCCTCCGACGACACCGACTCCTGGGAACCGATGCCACGCCGTTCCACCCGGACGTCCCGCTCGGCGCCCTCGGCCTGCCCGTACCGGGCCGCCGCCACCGGGTTCGCGAGCCGCATCCGCAGGTCCACGTCCCGGTCCCGGCCGTCCACGCGCAAGGTGATCCGGAAACCCAGACTCCCGCGCAAATAAGGCAGGTTGAGCACCAGCGCCTCGGCGCTCGCCACCGTCCGCAACTGCTCCCGCACCGGATGCGTGTCCGGCGCGGCCTGTAGCCCGAGCGCCGTCATCACCTGCTGGTGCAGCCCGTTCACCACGGCCGCCGACAGCGGTTCGAGGAACACCAGGCCTACGTTGCCGTCCAGTTGGGACCCGTAGGCGAGGACGTACGTCGAAGAGGGCGCGGCGACCGGGGCGTTGGAGGTGGGCCAGGTGGGTGCGGTGTCCGCGGGGATGGTGGTGGTGTCGGGGTTCTGGGGCGGGGTCGTCTCGTCCTGGCCTGTGTGGTCGTGGAGTTGGGGGCCGGACGCGGTGACGTTCTCGATCGTGCGGAGATAGCGGTGCGGGATGTGGACGGGGGTCTGAGTGGTCGCCATCAGGCCCGTCGTGCGGACCGTCGTGCTGTTCGGGTGGTTGCGCAACAGGAAGTCGTTGTCGCGCTGCTCGTCGGGCAGGCCGAGGTAGTGCAGGACCTCGTGGAGCAGGTCCTCGTCGG
>Ga0307515_10017913_pt1 | contig 12865 bp, 9 predicted proteins | sample 17_EM_MG_FD_194513 | JGI IMG/M metagenome (GOLD analysis project Ga0307515, IMG submission 194513) | Populus trichocarpa ectomycorrhiza microbial communities from riparian zone in the Pacific Northwest, United States - 17_EM | ecosystem: Host-associated > Plants > Roots > Unclassified | place...
CCCACACCATTTTTCACTGCTAAGAGACAACGAATTCCTTGTCTCCCCACATTGACCAGATATATATCCCCCAATCCCCCATTACATTTATTTTTTTGTAGGTGGACGATCGCCGCGACGTCGCGCACGTGCGACAGAGTCTGAGCTCTTTTTGGCCCTATTCTTTTTTTAGGTTGAATGTAAATTTAAGAGGAAAACATATTGAACTCGGTTGAGTACATGATCCAGGTCACGAGTTTGACAAGTTAAGCCGCAACAATCGGGTTATTATTATTTTTTTGATATTGCCTTTTCTTACTGATATCTTTTTTTAAAAATACTTTTTAAATTTATATTTCAATTAATATCTCTCATTTGTGATTTTGTTTTTGCTTATTTAACTATTTTTGGATAGAGATTGTTTTTTGATGGTGTTGTGCATATATGAATTTTGAAAAAATTATTCTGATTCATCTATAATTTTTTTTTAATCTTTTTTCTACAAGAACTTTATTTCTAAAAATAAAAAATCTTTATTTTTAGATAATATTTATGATATGTGCAGCCTTGCATAATATTTTTTTACTTTTATTTTATTTAATAAATTTAATATGTGTGTATATTTTTAATATTATTTTATTGAATAAAAAAATTCAGTAAACACAACCGAGTAAATGTTTTGTCTTGCAATATTAAATATCTTAATCTATACATATATTTTGATTTTTTTCAGTTATTGTTAATATTCTTTTTGTTTATTAATACATATAGTTCTTAATTTATTTAATTACATGCTTTTTAATTTATACTTATAATTTTTTATGTATAAAAATATATTAAAAAGCCTGTATATATAATTTTTTATATATATAAAAAAACACATCTAATCTGTAATGAAACGTATATTAAATTGCTAGTATAATATAAGTGGATGAAACCTTTTCTTATCGAATCAAAAAAAGAAGTGTAATTAGGATATATATTGGAGCCATTTCAATGTCTATCAAATCAATAGATTTAAATGGATTAGTAAAAACATTACTAGCACAATCCCAGATCCATCAATCAATATTTTTATAGTAAAACAAATGCAATTTTAAATGTGTTTTATAGTTAAAGACAAATGAATAGTTAATGTGACAATATAATTAAATTTTAACTAATAATATTTTATTATGTATTAGAAAATTAACATATATTTTGAGTCCCTCTTATCACATATGCAAATAAAAAGTAAAAAAAATATTAATACCAAATTAAAAAAAGGTAAAATATAAGAAAAACTTTGAATCACAATTTCTTAACAGTTTTTTTATAAATTATTTATACTTCAACAGAAAAAATAAATAAAAATTATCTTTTAAAATAGATTAACCTCCATAAAAGTTGTTTAAAAGTTCATGATGGTAACATAGTTGAATTATGTATTAAGAATAATATTATATCTTTCAAAAATTGACACTAATTAAGAATCTAATTGACATATTTAATAATTAGATTTAAATGAATAAGTGAAAACGTGTGATATCACATTGGCAACATCTAAAAAAATGTTGCCATGTTAATATACGAGTTGAATTATGTATTGTTTTATATCTTATTACTTCTCAATTAAGTTCTTTTTTTAATAAATTACAAAATCAAGTGATACAATAGTATTTATCTAAAACATCAACACCAATTAAAAACCTAATTTCCATGTGTATCAAGAGAATAAATATATTATATATTTTTTTAAAACTTATATTATTTTTTATTTTTGTCTTGGGATAAAATTTTTCAAAATACTATTTCAATAGATAAGAAAAGCATTGAATTAAAAAATAAATCTATAAGATTATGAGACCTATTACATTTTAGTCTCAATTGATGCAAAATCTAATCCAATGATATCTTTTTTTTTTCAATTAATCAAATAAAAAAAAATCTCAATGTCTAGATTTAAATGAATTAGTGTAAAAAAACTATTATAGTACATTGCATGATCTAAATAGCTTTTAAACCAGTATATTTAAATGATTTAATAAAAAGAATGTTACTATATTAGATTGATACAATTCTAAATATATTTTATAGTTAAAACATGTACATTGTTATTGTGTCAATATAATTAAATTTTAACTAATAATATTTTAACATATATTAGAAAAATCAACATATAATACCCCCTCTCGCCACATATGAAATTAAAAAGGAGAAAAATATAAACATTGCTATCAAGTTGAGATTAAACAGAGATTATATACGAAAAACTTATAAATAAAAATATTGAATTATAATCTTTTAGCATAGGTTTGTTGTAAATTATTTTTACTTAAACCAATTGAAAGCTTATATCATAGAATTTGATTTAAAATACATATTAAATATTTTCTAGATAAGATATATATGAGTTAGAGTTTTTCATGATTTAAAAACTTATAACTTCTCAATTAAGGTTTATTTCTTAATAAAACTATAAAATCAAGTGATAAAATATATTTCTTTTAAAAATTAACATCGATTAAGAATTTAAATTCGACATGCATAAATAAAAAATATATATTATATATTTTTAAAATCTATATATATTTTTTTAATTTTATTTAAGGACTGAAATTTTCTAAATACAATTTCCGTAAATAAGAAAGAACTAAATTAAAAAAAATAAAATTATATAAAATTTAGGTTAAGCATTTTTAATAGATATGAGATTTCATGTTCAAACCCAATAAGAATAATATAAAATACATATAATTTTAATAACTAAGTTAATGATAATATAGTCAAGTCATCAATTATCTATGAATAATTGAAAGGCATATGACTAGTATAGCTATTAGACCACTATATTTTAATGAATTAGTAAAAGATGTAATTTTAAATATGGTATTTGACAATGGGGATGGCTAACAAAATCAATAAAAACCTTTTTTTTAAAATTAAAATTAAAATCAAAAGAATGTGGATAAAAAATAACAAATAAAAAAATGAAGAAAAAATAAAATTGAAAAAAAATCTAATTTTATAAATTATTTTAAATAAAATAAATAGTAATAAAAAGAACATGGATCAAATATAAAGAAAAAATAAATTAAATGACTGATTTGAAAAATTAAATCATCAAGCGTGAAAATCAAGGAGAAGAAAAAAAAGAAAAAGAAAAAAAAGTTGCCGGCACCATAAGAGGTTAGTTTGCCACACACACCGTCTAGGGATAGAGGGGATGCCAAGATGTTTTGAACCCTAAACCACATTTGTTTTTGAAATAGTATTTTATATTTGTTAAAATACCAAATTGTCTTTCAATCAACTTGATTATAACCAAAACACCATTAAGTTATTATACTGTGCAATTTATTTTTTGAGAAGACCGATTTATCCCCGATCAATCTGATAATGACCAATAGATCACGTGGAAAAAGACTGCAATACCCTTAATAGCAAGTTAATTAATTTCATCAATGTAGGACTTGGACTAACAACACCAATGGGTGGGGTACTTGAGTAATAAATATTTTGATATGATCAATGCAAGAGTTGAACAATCAAACTTGGATTTTAGTGCAATGTTTCCTATTATCCAGTTTTGCGCTAACAAATATAACTGTTAATCCGATATTTGGATTGAGAGATAGGAGTTTTCAAACTTATTTTTGTACATTGAGTTAAAATTTCAAATCAATCAAAGTTGTTAAGATCTTGCGATACATGTTAATAGATGCAATACAAGTTTTGTTATTTTTTAAAGTTTCCTAGTTATGCAAGGATCTTTAATGGAAGACAACATAGTTTTCAAGTGTAGCAAGAATTTTTTAATGTTTCAAAATCATTTTCTTATAAGAATTTCTTATTTATCCTAACTACACAAGAAAAAGAGGGTTATAGTATTTAATAACAAATTATTTTTGGGCTGAGTTATTCTTTTGTATTAATCTAAATTACTTTAAAGTTTTATTTGTTGTTTTATTTTATTATTTGGATATTTACACTCAATGCAGGACTTGTGTTTTAGTTTTGGTATGTTTTGACCCAAAATCAATATTTTAAAACTGTTTTAAACATTAGTTTTGTGTTAGCTGATTATTAACTTGAGTCCACTAATTTACAATCCATTAAGGGTTATTTAAGAGGATTATCTATTTTTTTTTTATCAAATTCAGCAGCCATAATATTTTGAAGGATTATATATATTGGACATGTTCAAGAAGTCATTTTAATCTAATCGAGTAAAAAAAAAACATAAAAAAAGAGTCAAATTTTGGCACACGTAGAAATGCAACCTTTGAAGTACCACTTCATGTTTTGCTTGGTATAACCAGAATGAACGATTACCCTCTGGATCCATACAGTTTACATTCCTCACATTAATAGGCAAAAGAACCAGTACAATGAAGAAAATGTACACCTTTCTTCATTTTCAGCCTTATGTCCACAACTGGATCCTTCTCTGAAAATCTTAACTAGATTTACTTAAAACTTATAAAAGTAAAGTAGTTTTGATTAAAAAAAAAAATGACATTAATTATGATAGTTTTTACTGTTGCAATTTAAAATAAATAACTAAAAGACACTATAAATTGTAGCATTTTCTTAATTAATGCCTAAGAAAGAATTTTCAGATGTACTCATGTAAAATCACACAATAATCACTAAAAACAAGATATCTTTGAACATATTATGGTTGAGGTAAAACACAACCCCAACCACAAGAACGAACATAATCTTAATGGCTGCCCAGCAGCATGGAAAGAAAGTTTGAAGGTTAATTATGACAGACATTTTTGTGCTAGTAATGCTTGATTTATCTGTTATTAATATGATTAATGAGATGTTCTTACTGCATAGTTAGTTACAACGTTGTCAAAGATAACATGAAGAACATTAAATGTAGCCTTTGGTTCTGGTCCAACTAGTTCCCAGAAGAAATTTCTAAAGCGCATGAATGTGGGCACAGATTTTAAAGAGTTATGGTCAAACTAAGTGCTATTCATTCAACCAAAGTAAATTTGATATTTATAATAACATGATGATGAAAAGGAGTGAATTATTCCTCCCAATTAATTCTGCAAATAATTACATGCTAGAAAACAAATTGAATTGGGTTACCTTAAATTATTATATAATGAACTTGAATAGAAAAAAATTAGAAACGATGTAACAATTTCTTCCTCTTCCTCTTTTTTTTTTTTATATATATATATAACTTGACCAATCAAAACGGATTATTTTTACTCGATTCAATGCAAAACGCCAAACCTAAACAATATTCTTTTAAATGAAAAGAAAAAAAATCCACATACATATGAAATAAAAATATATTTGGAACAAATTGAATTTTAATGAATGAAAATAAATCTTAATCCATATCATGCAAAAATAAAAAATAAAAAATAAAATTGAAACTAAAATGAATATCTCGCAGGTTTTAACAGAGCTTTGATAATAAAACTAATACTTATTGTTGCACAGGATATGTCGGTGGATTATAAATCAAAAGATATAAAAATAAAAAAACATCATTTAATTTTAAAATAATTAAAAAATCCTAACTAAATTTTTAGAGGTTGTATCCAAGAAACAGATTAGGTTACAAGAAAGATAATAATTATTATATTTATTCTATCTAAGGTAAGTTATTTCATGTTTTTTTTTTAAATAAAATATTTATTGTTAAGAGTTTATTTAAACTAGTGTATGTGTGTTTGTTATTAAATATATAAAACTATTATAATTTAAGATAATAAATAATTTATGACAAGGAGATCCAGAAACAAAACTCAATCCTCACATTTAAAAAGCAGGCGTTGGACCCTAGATGGTGGTGAACCAACAATAAGCATGGGCTCAGTCAAGGTTATATTAATTTAAATAGGCATGGACTTCTTGCTTTTAATAGGTCTATATGGGATTTTGTCGATCCAGTCCTGATTTTATCACATTATTAAAGAAGGGTTTCCCAAAAACAAGAACATCAAACAAATTCACACATCATATCAACATGAACCTAGAAAATTTCAATTCAAATAACAAATGAATATTTACAAATAATAATTATAATTAAAAATTAATGTGTTTCTAAAAATATTTAAATTTATAAATTAAAAAGATATTGTTACCGTAAATGACTTTACTCCCTGAAAATAACTAATTGAATAACTGGAATAGTAGCTCGAAAGTGCATTGTCAGGGTACCCTTGAACCCACAAGTCCAGATTCACCAAAAAAAAAAAAAAATTGTTTTTGCTTTTATTATTTTTTTATTTACAAAATAAAAATTCACAAATTAATTCCTTCAATTACTCATTAGGCAACATCATACAATAATGCCTAATAACAATTCATTTATCTTGAGTTGATTTTATAGATAAATACAATTAATACCTACCCAAACTGCAAGGAAATTATTATATCTTAAAAATGAAAATAAAGTTGCTTATTAAGCAATCCTACTATTCATTCAACAAATCCATAGACGATTCCAGTGACAATTGATTTATCTTTGGTGATTTTTGGATAATAAAAATAATTAATACAAAGCCAAAATTTCAAGAAAAAAAATTATTATATCTTGAAAATATTTTGTATAAAATAAAAACTAAATTCCGTGTTAAGAGATCCTATTATCCTTTCAATAGATCTAATTAAAGATAACGTTAAATTACGATTCATTTATCTTAAATTAATTTGTGTATAATAGAAACAATGAATGCTAAACCAAAATTGCAATGAATAATATATTATATCTTGAAAATATTTTGATAAAACAAAAATAAAATTGCATATTAAATGATCCTATTATATATTCAATAAATGTAAGGATAACACATAATAACAGTTCATTTATCCTAAATTGATTTTGGAATAATAGAAACAATTACAAATATAATAAAGTAAGGGTTGGAGAATATTTGCACACATTAAAGTCATATATTAAGTAATTTCATTATTTGTTTAGTTAGGATTCGAGGATAATACTCAGTGAATTCATTTATCTCGGTTTGATTTACGGATAATAAAATCCTTAAAATTTCTATTTTCAAACTCAATTAGTTCTTGATTTTGCAAAATCGAAGCATAATTTATTACATGACCTTCCTTCAAAACTTTCAAGATAATGCAAATTAAAGGAAAAACAAACAAAAAAAATGATCAAAATGGAAAAAAAAAGTTGTTCAAAATGATGAGTGGATCTGTCAATGAAACATGAGTAGCGTTACAGTGAATCCACCAACAATGATTCTCTCCTATTTTAGAGCCCGTTTATCTACGCGTTAGTGTTCGCTTTTCTTAAACGCACTAATTAGCACCAACCCTTTCCACTGCAAGCAACAACCCCGAAACATATATATAGATCGAGCTTGATTTAAGCACCAGAGCTTAAATTTCCAACGGGTTAGTTCACTGGTCTGTTCTTATAGAAATTTTAAGTTAATTGTTGTTTATTGCAGTGAAGATCTGTTTATCCCCTTTTGTTAATCACTTGTTGTTTACTCTCGATAGTTATATATGCTAATTTTTTCTTCGTTTCTCCTTATTAACAAAAAAACAAGACAACGAGCAACCTGTGTTCCTGCAATCAACAACCCCACCACAGTTATCAACATCATGCTTCATTCAAACACCTCAGCTGCAATTTCCAACAGGTACTGTGCTTACTTCACTAGTCCCCTTGTATAGTAATTTTAAGTTTATTTTTGTTCATTGCAGTGAAATTGACCTGTTTATGCCCTTTTTCAATTCACTTGTATTTTACTCTCGTCAGCCATTACTGCTAATTTTTCATTCTCTTTATTCCTTCCATGTATCTGCAGTAAATTAATGACACAATTAATTTCAGTTGCTAAGTAGAACATCCCCTGCTTTCTATGTTAAAATCATATTAGTTGTTGTGTGTTGCAGATTGCTAACAAGTTAAAAAATGTACATTAAAATAATACTTATATATATATAAGTAGAACATCCCCTGCTTGCTATGTTAAACTGGAATTGTGTGCTGCTGATTGCTAACAACTAAATAATAGTAAATTAAACAAATAATTTCAGTTGCTAATTAGAACATCCCCTGCTAATTGATGAAAAACAGTTATAGGTTTATGCCACCGTGGGTAGGTTTTTATGTTCTTTCCCCTGTCAAGTTTCTTAGTTCACACTTCACATCATTCAATCTTTTTTTGAACTAGTTCCTTAGTTTCTTGTTTTCATCCCTTATGATAATGAATTGTCAGCTATAATGAATTGTGTTTTGAATTCTTTCTTGCATTGTCAACCAAGCTGCTATAGATAATTTCTTTATTTATGTTTTTCATTCCTTGTCAACATTCAACCTTTTGTTATTCTGTGGTTGACCTTTTGCTGCACATGTAATTTCCTGTTCTGTTACTATTGTGTTATGGCCTTATCAGCATTCAATCTCTTGTTCATATGGTTAATTGTTTGTTTAATTTTTCATTGCATTGTCAACTATAAACAATGGATGGGTCTGACACACATGATAAAGCTTCTTGGAGCAATGCAATGTTGCACATGTTTTGTGACATTTGCATTACAGTTATTAAGAGAGGCATGAGACCAAACACACATTTTGACAAAGCTGGCTGGAAATTTGTCGTACAGTCATTTAAAGATCATACATGCCTTTCATTATCAAAATCTCAGCTTAAAAACAAATAGGATGAGATTAAAAAGGACTGGAGGGTATGAAAAAAAATAATAACTGAAACTGGAGTTGGTTGGTCTACTGAACTTGGGACCATCTCAGCAACTGATGAATAGTGACAATAAAAAATTCAGGTTAGTTTGCTGATTTGCAATAGCCTCATAAATGTTTTTGTCACGTTGTACTATTTATTCATCTACTATCATTCCTAATTACATCCAGCTGTCATTACACAGGAAATGAGAGGAGCAAAGAAGTTTAGGCATGTCGGTATAGAGCCCTCGTTGTGTGCCAAATACGATATCATGTTTACTAATATAGTGGCCACGGGAGAATATGCTTGGACTCCCTCACAAGGACTCTTATCAGATGAAGATAATGTGACTGCTGGAATGAGAAATACAACCAATGAGGATACTAATATGGAAGAAGGAAGTGGCGACTCTGAAGAGGATGCGATCCCTGATTTCACTCGTGATGTTAGCAATATGGTTGGTGGAAGCAATGTCGCAAACAGTAGCAGCAACCCCATCAGTTCAAAGAGAAAAGGTGCACATCAGACTACACCTCAATTCCGAAAAAAAGAAAAGGGGAACTGGAATGGGAGTAGTACTAGTTGCATGTCTGGATAAACTTGTTGAGACTGTCTCTATGCTTAGAGGAATCACAGCTCCTTGTAGAGATAAAAAAAATGATAGCATTGAAGAGGTAATGGAAGAACTGCACTCTATTGATGGAGTTGCCTTTGGTAGTGCATTGCATACCTTTGCAACTAAATTCTTCTGTGCGAGGAGCAAGAGGAAGATGTGGGCTGCAATGGGTTGTATTGACAGAAAAATGTCATGGCTGAAAATAATGTTTGACCAACACAAACAAACTTAGATGGACAAGGTCAGTTTTTTACTTTTTACCCTATTCATGTCTTTGCATTTATGTTGAATTCTGTAATCCAGTAACATATTTATTTATCTGAAATCTTTTCCATTGGTTTTGCAGACTTCCTGTGCTGCAATTGTTTCTGGAATTAAGAGTTGCCCCCATGTTTTGGTGTATTTCCGTAGCTAAGTTTTTGGAACACCACTACCATGTATGTTTTGCTATATATGTATGACTGAAAAGTGTTGTTGGGTTGGAATTTCATGGATGTTAATTTATGAATTGTAGACCTTAAATGTGTGGATGCTTAACTTTGAATGTTATGTTTAGCTTGTTAAAGTACTCCTTTTCAGTTCGGTTACTTGAAGTTGAATGGTTGGTGATAATAATTTATGAAACCGAGACTACTGCTTATTGGTATTATACTTTGAATGTTTGGTTAGTTGCTCTTGAATGGTAGGTTTAGGTTGCTAATTTTGAAATTTTCAGTTGGTGTATGCCATATTTGAATGTTTGGTAACTTGCTCTTGAATGGTAGCTTTTGAAAGTTAGGTAACTGTTTTTCGAATATTACTTCCATTCCTATGTATTTGTATATAACTAGCAGTAAGTATGAGAAGTTATTCACTTGCATATTGTCAATTTCTTTGGGTAGAAACCGAATGTGTTAGTACCTGAAATCAAGAGTGGTTGTTTCTAATTGCTGGTGTTGCTGATTGCTGCTATTTATACATCTGTAATAGGTAAGTTCCATTTAATTCATTAGGTTACAGCCGATTGGTTAATGTTATGACATTCATAGGTTAGTTTCTCAGGTTTTTAAATGTCTGTTTATGGTATTCATTGGGATAATTAAGGGTAGAAAATCGTTAGCTTTGTTAGACCTCTGTCATTGTATATTATTCTACATAATTTTATTACTGTCTTGTTCAATTTTTTAAAGCAGTATTCCATAAGTAGAACCAGTTTGAATCTTGGGGGAAGGTGGCAAACATGCTTATTATTTATTGATCCATTTTTGTGAAATGAAAAAGGATCTTAATATTATTGCTCCATGCACAAATCAGTTTTACAAATGAAATTTTCAATGTTGTATGGTACAGTTGACATTATATTTAGCACAAGAAATGAAATATTGGTAGTAGGAAATGAAAAGGAAAAACAATTTGTGTGTGAATTGTTCATTGTTTTTGGAATTCCCATTTTGATCTCTTGAAATTCTATTTTTAGGTTGTTTATAGCAAGTGGAATTAGAAATTTTGATTGGAGATAATAGGCATTTTGGAAAAAGAAATTCAATTTCACTTTCAAAGGAGGTAAATGACTGAATTGCAAATAAATATAGCCTTATAAAATTTGCAAGTCGAGCAAAATTTCATTAAACATGGAGAAATGGAACAATATAGTATTTCGGTTTGCATTATCCATTTGTGTTTTTTTTGTAACAAGTCATACAATTTTCAATTATTCACAAAAAAATTTGTATGTCATGATAGATATGGATTCGCATTGGTTTTCAGCACTTTTTGACGGGGATTATGATGACATAATGAATAACGTTGCCGATTATGGTAATTATGGTAATTCTTCTGTAAACGATGGAGATTGCAGTGGTAATCACAGTTCTGATACTGACAAGGACGACGAGGACGATTCAGATGAAGAAGGTGAGTTGTTTTGGGAAAGGGAGTTTGATAATCAGAAATTGATTTTATGCACGGCAGGTGCCATAGCTTTATATTATAATACTTATATATATAAGGAACCTTGTATGGATTCGTACAACACTGGAATGCAATGGTTGACATAAATATTACATGGACATTGGACGCGCTGTGTAAACATGTTTAGGATAGATGCGACGACATTTCAGAGTCTGTGCTTTAAACTTGAAAACCAATATGGGTTAAAGGCATCTAGAAGAATGTGTGTTTTTGAAAAAGTTGGAATTTTTCTTTATATAATAGCTTTGGGTGCTTCCAACAGGGAAGTTCAGGAGAGATTCCAACATTCAGGAGAAACAATTAGAAGATACTTTAATGAAGTTATTAGATCAGTTTGTTCGCTCGCTACAAATTTAATTCAACCTGCTGATCCTGGATTCGTAAACACACCACGTGAAATTGTGAACAATCCGAGGCATATGCCACATTTCAAGGTAATGTCATTAATCATATTTGTTGATGGTGATTCGTATTTCATGAATTTGCGAAACTTATTTTTTTAGTCAGCTCAAATTGATGTTATTTTGCTGGTTTATCGTATATTAGAATTAATTTTTAATGGGAAGACTTTTCTAGTATTCGATGTTTCTTGTCTTTCACTTTTAATCTGTTTAGATGCCATGGACTACATGATAGATTACTGAAATAAAGAAATCACTGTGAACATTTTGATCTGAAGTCGATGACTGTGGATAAAATGCTGTTAATTTGCAGCTTCACAGGATTCGATTCCTTGTCTTAATTGCTTGTATGCTCCATGATTTGCTTTGAACCACAATTACCAGCTAGGATCGTGGCTGTAGTTCCGTTCTGCCTGCTTTGGCGGAACTTCATTACAGACCGGAAAAGTTAGTAATATTGCCAAAGCCGGCTGATGTTGAAAGTAGGAAATCTAGGTGGTCTCGTGAAAATAGAGCACCAACTCTAGGAAATTTCGTACAAGAACTTCATTTCAATTTCAACAAGGCTGAGGCTTCGGCGGATGTCTAGAGCCTCACGGCGAATTACAGAGCCCAACCTCTAAGTACTATTGGTATCCGGCTCCCATTTTTGAATGACGTCTCTATCTTGTCGAAAGATGACATTTTTTCAGGAAAAGAGAATGAAGAACTGATGATCACTTCCTGAGTCTGTAGGTAGTAACTCTCCAGACATCATGCATATTTCAACGAGGTCAATGTCATTAAGCTCAAGACCATTACAGCAGGATCCACAGCAGCAGCAGCATAATTCCTGTGGAAAAGCATACGACTGTAAGATTGACGAGGCATGAAAACTTCTTAAAATCCCAACCCCACATTAACATATGTTCAATAACCAAACATTTTTAGTATCTCTGATTGTGGAAGTGAAACTTAGTTAGCACACATACATATATGTAATATTAAAACTTAGTTAACCTATGGCTATTATTGAAGACTAACATAGTTGTTCATTTCAGGATATTGGAAAATTAATCGAGGTCCACGTAATTTAATCCGGACACCTCAAATTACAAAAAGAAAAAGACTTAGTTAACACACACATATATATGCAATATTCTATCTCATTAATTTTCAATAATATCATACATCTATTTTGATAATTTTGGCCAATTTTATAATTTGACATATAAGAACTTAATTGAAAAAACTGTTAGGGACTAAAT
>Ga0307515_10017915_pt1 | contig 12864 bp, 7 predicted proteins | sample 17_EM_MG_FD_194513 | JGI IMG/M metagenome (GOLD analysis project Ga0307515, IMG submission 194513) | Populus trichocarpa ectomycorrhiza microbial communities from riparian zone in the Pacific Northwest, United States - 17_EM | ecosystem: Host-associated > Plants > Roots > Unclassified | place...
ATTTAAATAATTAAACAAAAAGAGTAAGGGAGGACAATACCTTACCTTAACTCCTGATATCCAAACTCTTAAGAAGTCTTGTCCCATCCTGGACACTTTTTTTGTAACTTTCTAATGACAACAATTTGTATCATACCATAATTTAAAATTCAATCATAATCATATCTATACAATAAATCCTAAAATTTCAATTACTATCCATACATATCTCAAAGATCCTTTTTGTAGTATAGTTCAGAAGTAATTATCCATGTCATCATATTTTAAATTCATATACTGGACTTTTATACTCTTAAATCTCATTTTCATGTTTAATAAATTCCAACCCAATAGTTAATATTCACATCCTCCTACTCCAATCACACCTAATATCAAACATGTCCAATATCATAACAACATATATAATATTTCATTGTCCATGTCCCAATTATTTACCACTCTCCTATTTCATCCATTTTAATGTTTCTCACACTATTTTTCCAAAATCACAATTTAGTTCCATCACTTCTTTACACATTTAAATTTCCTAAATTTCACAACATACTAACCTATATTAAATCCCAAGTTCCATTCTTACCGATCCATTCTAAAACATTAACTTAATCCATTTACATGTTGTATTACAACTCACACAACATTTTCTTATCACAAATCATCTACTCCATCATCGTAGATTTAATCTTCATCAAATCATATTCCATCTAATATTTTACCTTCACTCCAACACACTAACAACCTCACAATCCAACAATTTTCAAAATCAATCCTTAAATAAATCCAATACTTTTAAGAATCTAGCTAGTATTCAAAATTATATTCTAAACTTGTTTCTTTACATGCTACTCACACAAAACACACTCTAATTATCACCTTTACATATCATTTCAACACTTCTCACTATTTTTATAACATGTAAATCATTTTTTTTAAATACCTATAACATAATTTATAGAATAAATACCAAACACTTGATTTAAAATACATTTTTCACATGTTTATTTCATACTAACACACAATTTCACCAATTTCCCATTAAATTCTCATTTTCTCCCACACATGTACCGTGGCTGACCCTAAAACTCATTACCATCTCTTGATGTTTCTTCAATTTTTACTAATTTCTAGTCTAGCTAACATATATTCCATATCACAATAATAATTTTTAAATAAAAAACATCCCCTAAATTCTACTCAAGAACTCTAACTTGAAAAGTTAAGGTTTTCACTAAAGTCGCCGCAAAACTCAAAACAACAAGAATAATTTAGTGAAGAACACATTACCAAGTTGAGTTGCACTTAATTTGTGATCCCTCTTACAAGATCCTTCAATTCCTTCTCTTCCTCTTCTTCCCTATTCAAATTCCTTGCTTTCTCTTTCTAAAAACTTTATCTCTTGGTTTTCCCCATTTGTAAACAAGTTGGTGTATAGTTTTTCCTCACAAATCTTTCCCAAATTTATTTCTAAATCAAATCTCTATCAACAATTGAAGAAATAAAAGAAGAAGGAGAAGAACAAGAACAAGATGAAAAAGAATTGAAATTCCCCCCCTTTCTTGCAGCTGAAATAGTTGGTTCTTTTCCAAGAAAAAAAAGAAGGGGATGTTTGAACAATATTACCAAATTATCATTAATGAGTCAATGTGTTATTTTTTATATTTTTTTATTCAACCATTAGCACTCTCGTATGGCCTTCCTGAACTTCAATTGATTTTACATTTTAACCTTAGATAGAAGAATATGTCAAGGACTTCTTGTAAAATTTCAGCTTGATCTGATTGTCAAATTGTGAGTTATGCTTGATATCGTAAAACTGGATAACGGGTAGTTTTACATAAAAATCTGGATTTATGTACTACTTATCTACTTAAATCATCAAGATTTTCAACTAATTCATTGGGAATTTCATCTTTATTCATAATAGAATTTCCCCCCTAGATTTCCTCCCTTTTCAGTTAAAAACTACATAATTGTACAGAGGCTGATACTGGTAGTTAACGTTATTCGCTTGTAAAATCATACATTAATTTATTTGGATTTACCTTGTATTTTTCTAAATATTTTAACCTCAAAGTTACAAAAATTCTTCCTTTAACATAATTATTTTACTCGGTCAGAAAGTTTACACAATTTATTACTAGTTAACATTTTGCGTACCAATTTTATTACTTTATTTCATCCAAGATTTAAGATAATTCACTAGGGATGTCTATCCTAAATCACAATAATTTTTGCACTTAATTTACCATTTTTCAATTGAGGATTGCCTGATTAACACTAGTTTAATGATTTTTGGACCGGGGGTTTACATTAATATTTCAAGATACCATGTTCACTATTCAGCCGAGTAAACCCGATAATATTTTACTAAAAAAAATTCAAAGCCAAAAGCTACCTATCCTGATATAGTTAGTAATCTATCAAATCCATATCTCTTAACAAATCTTCTAGTCATTTTAAAACTGATGAGACAATTTCAATTCATGTGAGGGGTTGTTGAAAATTTATTTAACTAACATGATTTAAACAAATTATAGGCGAGTAAAAAAGTAATCTCAAATAACCCTTGATTTTTCTACTCAAAGAACTCTTGATTTTTATAGATTTAATTCTTGATTTATAGTGGCTAATCAAAGGTTGATAATGGTGATGATTAGTTCTTATTAATTCTTCAACCTTTTATCTTTCAAAATTCATTGTAGGAAGATGGGTGAATAAAGAGTTTTTAACTTGATTTTTAATTTTTTTTTTGACATTCTTTCTCACATTTGTTTTTAGTATTTTCATTCTCTTTTATGCTTTGATTTTTCTCTCAAATCTAGAGCTTAGGTTCCTATTTTGTTGAAAGATATTTGACTTCTTTTATTTTGGTTCAAAGACCTTATTTAAAAGTGGATTTAAACTAAGGTGGTGGTGTTGGAATCTTAGAAGACATATTGTAAATATCTTAGTTGCACGAGTAAGGAGTAATAAGTTTTAAGGATAAATGATTCATCATTGACAACAACAAAAGTTTTATTCATTTAAAGCGCTTCAACAAGTAAGTACCATTCATTATTTTAAGCATTGTTATTTTTATTATTAGGATGCATGCTAGGACTTTGATTTTATATCATTTGCAAGTTTGAATATATTCTTAGTATGCATGCTAATATTCTTTTATTTATGTTAAAAGCATATTTGCTTTTAGTTTTAATTTTGCATGTTTATAGATTTAAACATGTATGTACTCTAGGCTTTTCTTGAATTTTTTTTTTTTATATTTTGTATGTTCTTGTTATGATAAACTAAATATTTGTTTTCACTAGTTTAGAATTACTTTGAAATAGATATATATTACCGATTAGTTCTTTTGTAAGATTTGTGAACTTTTTGAAGGATTTGATTGAAATTTGTGTAGAAAAACTCATTGTCTCTCATTTTCTTTTTATTTTTGTGTTGGTATAAGAAAACTAGTCCTCTCTTCATAATTGGCTTTTCTTTTTTTTTTAGGTTGTTTTTCTCCCTTTGTTTTATCTTTTCTTATAAGGAGAGCCTCTTTCTCTACGTATCCTTCTTATCTTATTAGAGGTTAAAGACTTTCCTCTAGATTTAGTTCTCTTAAGGGTTTTAATTATATTTATTTTTCAATATTTTTTATTTTCTTGGTTGCTAATTGTTTTTGAAAAAGAGTTTTAAATATGTGGATGTTATTTATTTAGAGTTTGTTTATGTGATTTTGATAGTTTTGAAGGTGAGGAAAGCTAGTGATTTATGCTTAGCAAGTTTAGAGTTTATGCATAACAATATTTTTTTTGAGGATTTTTTTTACTATAGTCCTCATGTTGCCACTAAATTTGAAACTCTATTCTTTTTTATAAGGATAAGACAATTGTTTATAAGTTAGTATTTTAAGTTTGAGTAGTTGTAACTTCTAGATTGTTCCTTTGTTTTTTTTACTATGCTTTCTACTTTGATTGTATTTGATTCCTCTTCTCAATTATTTTTCATAACTTATTTCCATTTAAATAAAATAAAAAGTGCACGTTAATGATTTAAAAAAAGTGGAGCTATATTTTTTTAATCTTGTATTTAATTTCAATATAAAAAAACTAAAAGGAATGCATTCTTCCAATTAAAGATAAAAAAAACAGTGGAAAAAATTATTTACACATTTTGTGTAAATCTACCCAAAAGTAATCTACTTCCATTAATTCAACTTCTATCCAACTCAATTCAAATGATTATGAACACTAAATAACCTCACTATGTTATGGGCCGGAAAAGAAAAAGGAGAAATATTCTTTAACCAGGCCCAAACGCCTCTCGATATTACCTCCAAACCCAACCCAAATAACCTCACTATAAAATCCCTACACACGTAAATCCCTAATTTCTTTTGTCACAGCACAACCAAAGCCACACCCACAGTGTTTGAAGCTCGCGGCGAGAGCTAACAGTGGATCCAAAATGAAGGTTTGAATCTAACAAACAAAACCCAGTTTTCATTCATCAGATCTCTTTCGATTATTTTCATTTTCATAAGTTTCAGCTATTTTGGTTAAGAAAACGATATTTTTTTTGTTTGAAGAAAATCTTTATGTTCTTTGCAGTTTAACATTGCAAATCCAACAACTGGGTGCCAAAAGAAGCTTGAGATCGATGATGATCAGAAGCTGTAAGCTTTTTCCCATTTTCCTTTTCTGTTTTTCTGCTTGGTTGCCTAGAAAATTTAGAAACGAAATGCTAGAGAGTAGTTTTACTTTGGTTCAATTTTGATTGAGCAAGTAGTAAATTTTCTGGCTTGTGTTGACTGTTAATAAAAATGGGTTTTTTTTTTCTTTTTGATAAATTTGATTTGTTTGTTTGTTGTTTTTCAATATTTTTAATACCCTTTTAAAATCCTCGGTTTAAAAAAATTCGATACTTTCTATTTTTTTTGTGATTGAAATTTGTATCGATTGCTTTAAATTAACAAAGAAAACAACCCATTGTCCTTTGTTGTTTATCGTCCTATGAAAAGTTATCAAGGTTTTTGTTAATGTGAAATTTGGATACAGGCGAGCTTTTTTTGACAAGAGGATCTCACAGGAGGTCAGTGGAGATTCCCTTGGTGAGGTATGATCCTACAGCCCTTATACTGCATTTGTTATGACGGGTTTGGTCAGTGGTATGTTTAGCTTACCTATGATTTAATGTTTGATAGGAGTTCAATGGATATGTGTTCAAAATCATGGGAGGCTGTGACAAGCAAGGATTTCCAATGAAGCAGGGAGTTCTGACTCCTGGTCGTGTTCGTTTGTTGCTTCACAGAGGTGGGTAGATTGTGGGGTTTCTGTTTTTGTATAATCTAGCAAACTAAGAATAATGTAATTGGCTGGTCAGGTGTGGAATAATACTTTGAATTAAGTTTTTTTTTTAAAAAATTAATTGTAGAATTGAATGTGTTTTGCATCTTTTGTTGTTTGAGCAGGCACCCCTTGCTTCCGTGGATATGGAAGGCGCAATGGAGAACGCAGGAGAAAGTCTGTTCGTGGATGCATTGTTAGTCAAGACCTCTCTGTTCTGAACTTGGTTATTGTGAAGAAGGGTGATAATGATCTACCTGGTTTGACCGACACTGAGAAACCCAGGATGAGGGGTCCAAAGAGGGCATCCAAAATCAGGAAGCTTTTTAACCTCTCTAAGGAGGATGATGTTCGCAAATATGTGAACACATACCGCAGGACCTTCACAACAAAATCTGGTAGCGTTTCTAAGACTCTTTTACTTGTATTTTATTTGATTTGCATGACTATACATAGGGAAGTGCTGATGCATGTATTTGCATGTTTAGCAGTCTTTCTATTTGAAATATTGCAGCTGTTGAAACATTAGAACTGTTTTGCATAACGATTTCCTTCTAGCAAAGTTTGTTTTTCTTTATCTTTTTTGCCTTGAATAAATGAAGGTGGCAGGACTGCAATGCATGATAGTTTGGTTTCATCAAATCATGTAGCCTGGAGCCAGTAATGTAATGGATTAAACTGTTAGTTTGCAAACAGAGATAAATAGAATGTATAGTGGCAAAACAAATCCCTTGATATATTTAAAAGTATAAATTCTCCATTCACAATGATAAGAACAAGTATATAAGAATTTAACAATCTTTTCTGATTTTGGGTGATGTGGTCATCGGGTTAGGGCAGGGTTGTTAGGAGAAGCGTTGTAGATGGCTGTTATATTTAGTTCCAAATCATACACAATAATGAGTGCCTTTTTTTTTGGTCCGCAGGGAAGAAAGTCAGTAAAGCTCCAAAGATACAAAGGCTTGTAACTCCATTGACTCTCCAAAGGAAGCGTGCCAGGATTTCAGACAAAAAGAAGAGAATTGCAAAGGCCAAGTCAGAAGCAGCTGAGTACCAGAAACTGCTTGCTACTCGGTTGAAGGAGCAGCGTGAGCGCCGTAGTGAGAGCTTAGCAAAAAAGAGATCCAGGCTCTCAATTGCTTCCAAGCCATCTGTTGCTGCATAGAGTGGTGATAGTTTTGGTGAGGATTCACCATTTCCTTTTTGGTAGTGTAATAATATCATGTTTTTGCAATTTCAGTGCTGTAATACTTCTTAAGATGAGATTTGTTTTGTTATTTGATGCTTGTTATGAGCTTTGTTTTAGCACTTGAACGCTTTAATTTATAGTTTATTACCTTGTGAAGGTGATTATGGTATGGGAAATGTTACACCTTTTTGAAATGGCAGTGCTCCAATTCTCAACAGTTTGGGTTGGCTAAATATGGTATTTTTTTCTGGTAACAACCATCCCATGCACAAAGGGGTTATGGGCCTCGATTCTAAGTTGGTTTTGGCATGGAATTGACTCTTTTTGTTACCAATATTTCCAATTTTTTTCCTGAAAATCTCTACAAGTATGATGATATTTCTGTCAACTACATTTCTATTACCCGCACCTCACTCCAGGCGCTTGAGAAGGCTCAAATTGAGGAGTTGGCTAAAGACCAAGCCACCCAGTCTACAGCCCATTTCGACAATGGAAAACTCAAATTCCACCGTCCGCATCTCACAGTGTCATTGTTACAATTTCCTCGAAAAGTTTTTTGAAATAAAAGTATCACTGCTACAATTTCCTCGAAAGGTTTTTTGAAATAAAAAATAAATAATTCCCTCCCAAGAAAGAAGTCGAAAAGAGAGAAGAAATCCGTAACTCCCCCTTGCTTTTCACATCTTCTTTGTTTTTCAGTCACAAATTACTTCGCCGCTTCAGGGTTCAAGAAACTAACAGAAATAACAGAAAAAAGATGCTTCTACGGGCTGTGAAACCAGCCACTACAACAGCCCCAATCACCCCTCTAGAAAAGATAAAGATCCTACCACCTTTACCACCTCCAGATGATGACGAAGCAGCATCTTCGAACCACCCATCTCTTGCTGCTAACGAAGGTAACGCATATAGTTGTTGCTTAAGTGGTTGCTGCCACTTTGCATGTCATTATTGTATTAGTGAAAATGAAAAGAAAAGGAAAGGAAGACAGAACAAGAGAGAAAAAGAAAAATAATTTGTGACTTGAATTGTACTAAATGCCTATGCCAATCATTTGCTATTGTTTTTATGATGAGAGTTTTTCTTTCTTTGTTAGTTTCTTGAACAAGAATCTTGATTGTAAAAGAAGATGTCAAGTTCTTTGGTTGTCTGCAACTTTTTCTTTCTTTGTTTCTTTCTCTGCATGTACATGTCAGACTATCAAAGCCATAGTTATGTTTGTGTAAAAGCTGATGATGAGAGATTCAAGTGAGAATTCATTTAGATAATGAATTCAGTTTTGTGGTTAGAATAGAAGCACGAGTATGGTTACTAGTCATGTTTCAATATCATTAGTATATTTGATTTGTGTTACAGAGGAGGAGCAGTTAGTTATTAAACTTATTTACTATGATTAAGTATATTGAAGTTAGTGCTATAATAAATAATCATAAAAATCAGAAATATTATAAATCTAATGTAAGTATTGAAGAGTCTAATATTAATTAAGTACTTTGAAGATTGTAAAAGACATTCTGTAATGTTTAAATATATTGTATAGATTTTGATAATGAAAGGTGTGAGAATACCATTATTTAGTGTATTGTATTCCATTAAATCGTGTGAGTAACCCCTCATCTGTCATTCTGTTATTGTTATTCCAACAAATTTGGTATTAAAGCTTGAGAGTAGATATGGTTTCCATTAATAACAATGCTCAGTTTCATATTCCCCGTCTTCCAAAACAAAATTATAATATATGGTGTATTCAATACACTGAACCAGAATCAACAAGAGAAGAGGCAACAATGAGCAATGCAGAAAGACAAACGTTGAGAGAATCAAGGAAGAAGGATAATAAGGCTTTATTCATGATTTATCAAGGACTTGATGAAGCAACTCTTGAGATGGTGACACCAGCAAAGACATTAAAGGAAGCATGAGAAATGCTTAACAAGACTTATAGTGGAGTTGAAAAGACAAAAAGGATACGATTGCAAGTATTGAGAGGAGACTTTGAGAAGTTGAATAAAGAAAGTAATGGAGGAGACTTTGAGAAGTTGAATAAAGAAAGTAATGAGATAATTTTAGATTACTTCACAAATGTAATCTCTTTAGTGCACCAGATGAGAAGGAATGGTGAAAATATTGATGATGTTTGTGTGATGGAGAAAATTCCAAGGTCTCTGGATTCAAAGTTTGATCATGTGGTTGTAGAAATTGAAGAATCAAAGGATTTAGAAGATCTGACAATAGAAGAATTAATGGGATCTCTGCAAGCTCATGGGCAAAAAATTGATAAAAGAGAAAAAGAAAGATTTCTTGAACAAGCATTGCAATCAAGTTAACTGTGAAGAATGTTAGTGAATCTGACAGAGAAGCATTTCAAAGAGGAAGGTTCTTTCATAGAAGAGGAAGAGGAGGAATATCATTCAAAAATCAAGAATCTCATGGCGCAAGAAATCAAAATTTTAATTTTAAAGGCCGTGGTAGAAGCAGGGGAAGAGGTCGTGGAGGATAGTCAATGAAAACATACAATGTTATAATTGTAAAGAGTTTGGTCATTTTGCTTCAGATTATTCACAATACAAATTTGAAAACAAGAATGTTAACTTTGCTGAAAAAGAAACTAATTCTGAAGAACCTGTGTTATTGTTGGCATGTGGAAACTTTGATGGCAACAACTCCAGCACCTGGTATCTAGATACAGGAGCATCAAATCATATGTGTGGTATGAACTTTGATGGCAGCAACTCCAAACTTACATACAAACTTTTACCATTAAACAAACCAAAGTTTTATGCAACTTTTGATATCATAATTAAAGTTCATAATATAAATCAACAACTTAATACAAGAGTTAATACAAATATTGTAATTGTATAGCACTAACTAGACATAATGGAATAATATTCATTACAATAAAAGAGCAGATTCTGAAGTCCAAAAAAAGAGACTTACTAGCAAAACTATACACTTGAAAATGATAAATAACGAGAGGGTGAGTTCAACAACTCAATGAGTAGATAACGTTCAATATATACATACGAGGTAATAAGGCAAAGAGAAACATATAGAAATTTAACTTTGGCCTTTTATAAGAAAGTTTCACAAATAGACCATAACAAGAAATATCATAAGGTAAGGTTTATTAGAAAATCAAAATGCAATGAGCATGTGGCTTTAGACTGTGTGATAATCAGTCCACACAGGTTGGTGACTCCTCCGACCAACTAGGGTTCAGATATAATGTGCAAAAAGACTAACATTAACTTGTTAGCATGGGTATTCTGACTGTCATATCGAAGGTCATATCATAATCAAACAAACATAATCATATATCAAGGTTCAACTCATGACATTAATTAAATAAGGAGTTATCAATTCAGAAGTGCATAATGACTCATATCAAATATTCAATTTCAATAAGTGATCATGTTTAATAATAAATAAGGAATAAATAACAATATAAGGATTACCAAGAAGTATGATCAATTTCATATTAACAATTTAAGTATTTATATCGATCCTCTAGGATATGAGAAATTATCCACTCACTTGACTCAAAAGCGGAAAGAACACAAAAATAGATATCCAAGGAAATCTTATCGATGTCCCGCGGATAAAATATTATGATTATTTGAATATCAAATGAAACATACTAAAAAATGACTCCAAAAAAATGTTCAATCTATTTAATAGACTTAACTTAAGTCTAACTCATAAACCTATATGTTTAGAAACCAAACTGGTATTGTTTTTCCCCAAAAACCCTAAAATCAAACGGTTTCTCGACATCTAATTTCAAAAAAAAAAAATTTATAAAACTTGATAATAATTCACCAATAAACCTCAATTATTCATTAAAACCAATATGAAAAACTAAAATTATAGCTAGGGACTAATCTAGATTTTTCTTAGAATTTAAGGGGTTAAATTGTAATTTTGTCAAATTAGAGAACCAAACTGAAAATGTTATAAATTCATAACTATACTAAAATTGTACCCATAATCCATCCTCAATTATTTCCAGAATCTCGAATTATGCTCTAAGGACCAAAATGTAATTTTTTCAAAGTTCAAGGACTAAATTATAAATTTCTAATATTGAGGGACCAAAATGAAATCTCATCATCTTCAACCTCAAGATCTTACTGTCCAGATTTTAGAAAGGGTTTTTTCACAATTTATCAATATTCTTACATCCAATACATCAATTCAACCAATTAATCTCAAAATCATTATCCATAATAAAATCATCTAAAATTCCAACCAATTAAACCATTATCCATAACAATTAACCCATAATATTCCAATCAACTCATCATAAAACAAAATCTTCAAAACTCTAATATTCAACAAATTCAAAATCTTAACTAATAACAACCCTTATACACATTAAAGTATAAATCTTATATTTTAAACTTATTTTCTTTAACTCTCTTCTCTTTCCTTTATCTTTCCCTTTTTTCTCTTCTTCTTTCTTCTTTGACTTACAGTCTTTTCTCTTCTGTTTTCTATTTTTTTTTCTCATCCTATTTATATTTACCAAGTCTTTGTTCAATTACTAAAATGTCCTTTATTTATGTATACCTAAAACTTACTCTTACAAGGGTATTGTTGTTATTTTCTATCAAATCTTTCTTTCTTTATTTCAAAATATTACAAGGATTTTGCTGGAAGAATTCTAAAAAAATTTGGAATGTTTGGCTGGAAAATTATTACGCCTTTTGTCACGACCCGATTCCCGGATCCATAACCGGCACATAGGCAAGGTTCCCCTCCAAGGTTCCATACCTATGCGAACCCAAACTTACATACAAACTTATCCTTCAAATAACTCAATCAGAGTTCAACGTAGCAGTAACAACAAAGCTAACTTCATAATATAACTTAATTGTCTTAATACGAGAGTTAATACAATTTTATAGTTGTGGAGCACTAACTAGACATAAAGAAAAAGTACAAATTACGACCAAAAGAGCAGGTTCTGAAAGTCCAATAAAATAACCTGCTAACAAGCTAAAAGCTTGAAAAGATAAATAATAAAAGGGTGAGTTCAAGAACTCAGTAAGTAGATAACGTTCAATACACACACACGAGGTAATATAACAAGGATGGACACACACACACACACACACACACACACACAATTATGGCTCTAGGTTCTTATAGGAGGGTTTCTCAAATAGGTCATAACAAGAATATCATAAGGTAAAGTTCGTCAGAAAATCAAAATGCAATGAGCATTAGGCTCCGTACTATGAGATTATCAGTCCACACCCTCTTAGCATATGTATTCTGACTGGCATACTATAGGTTCATAATCATAATCAAATAGACATATTCATATCTCAAAGCTCAACCCATGACATCAATCAAATGAGGAGCTATCAATTTAGAAGTTAATTCAAAATATATATTGGTTAATATCAAGAATTCAGATTCAACAATTGATCATGCTTTATCGTAACACGGATAATAATATATATATATATATATATTATCAAGAAGCATGATTCAATTCATATTAACAACTCAAATATTTATAATATTTCTCATGCATATGGAAAATTATCCACTCATCTAACTCGAAAGCAAACAAAACTCAAAAGCAGATACCAAAGGAAATCCTACTAATGTCTCGCCGGTAGAATATCAAGATTATCTGAATACAAATGAGACATATTCAAAAATGACTCGAAAGAACATACAACCTATTTAATACACTTAACTAAGGGTCTATTCTATAACCCTATATGTTTTTAAACTAAACTAGTAATTTTTCCAAAAAACCAAAAAATTAAACGGTTTTCCCGAAATCTAATCCATAATAAAACAAATAATAAGACTTGATAATAATTCACTAAATAACCATCAAGTATTAATCAAACCAATCTGAAAAAAAAAACTAATATTACGGCTAGGGATCAATCTAGAATTTATCATATTTTAAAGGTCAAATTGTAACTTTGTGACCATACTAAAAATATCATAAATTCATGACTATAGTGGAATTATATCCATAATTCATCCTCAGTTCTGTTCAGAATCTCAAATTATGCTCTAGGGACCATTCTGGAATTTTTCCAAATTTTTAGGATCAAATTGTAATTTTTGTCAAATGGAAGGACCAAATTGAAAGTTTTATAAACTCATAACTATACTGGAATTCTGCCCATAATTCATCTTTAATTCTATCCAGAATCTTGGATTATGTTCCAGGGACCAATATGTATTTTTTTGAAGTTTGGGGACTAAATTGTAATTTTCACAAATTGAGGGACCAAACTTAATTTTCATCATCTTCAACCTCAAACCCCAGAAGTTCCACAGATTACCTACTGTTATCTCCTGATTTCTAACACAAAT